>ERZ772997.325-NODE-325-length-16658-cov-5.25706_pt1 | contig 16658 bp, 8 predicted proteins | sample MGYA00511127_ERZ772997 | MGnify/ENA primary metagenome ERZ772997 (study PRJEB29015, sample SAMEA2738070) | human oral metagenome | biome: human oral; feature: human-associated habitat; material: saliva | place: China | collected 2215 ... | reverse complement strand
TGTGCTTGCGCGTTGACGGGCGCCTGCGCGCGGGAGCGGACCGCGTCCGGCTGGGTCTGGGCGTACGCACCCTGGCCCTTAAAGCGGACGAACACGGCGCGTTCGCCGGTGGCGCCGTCCAGGCTGGGGGAGAGGACATCGTTGTTGTTCTCGCCGGTGCCGGTGTCATGGTGGGGTGCGTCCCGGTCTGCGCCGCGTACTACGCCCGGTGCCGCGTAGGCGGCGGTACCGAACGGCAGGGCGGTCAGCCCGAGGGTGAGCCCCAGGGTGAGTGCGCCGCAGCTGCGTGCCAGCTGCTTGAGGCGACCCGGCTGTGTGTGCCGGGCTGCTCGCGCGGGGGTAGCTTCAGGGAAGGTTGCCACTGAATGCTCCTTGATTCTTTTATTGAAGGTGTGTTTCTTAGCGGTTTCTTCACCGGGATTTCAGTGCCGTGGGTTCTGCGCTGAGAGCGGTGCGCCGGGGGTTCCGTACCGCGAGTGCTACGGTGCGTCTGCACTGCGTTTCCAGTGTGTCCGTGCGGCGTGTCCATGCGGCGTGAACGTCAAGGTTCATGCCGGTCATGAAGAAACCTTCATTCATTGTCTCAACGATTCTTTATATAACCTAGTCAGACTCGTATTACGGAATATTACGTGTCAATAGAAAGCACTCGGCCACAGAAAAAGGGAGCCGCACCGCCGCAGATCAACTGCAACGGTACGGCTCCCTCGGTACAACCTGTTGAGGTAGCACCTACAGCGGTAGAACCTTATAAACCCTAGATCTCAGGGTTTTTAGATTCTGTGCCCCTAAATTTCAGGGCTTTCCTTCAGCACACCCGTGCTGTAGCGGTACACGAACGCCGCCATAGCGTCACGGTGTACCGGCTCCACGGGGCGGAACGAACCATCGGGCCAGCCGGTGGTCACGCCCTGCTCAGCCAGCCACGAAATCTCGCGGTAGAACTGCTTGTCGGTCGGAACGTCCGTGAAACGAGCCTGCGCGGGGGCAGTGTACTCGGGCGAACCCGCGTAACGGTAGAAGAACGCCGCCATCGCGTCACGGTTCACCGACGCTTCCGGACGGTACGTACCATCAGGCCAGCCGGTCGTGATGCCCTGAGCCTTCATCCACTCAATCTCCTTGTAGTAGGGGTGGTTGAGCGGAACATCCGAGAAGCTCGGGGTGGACGGTGCGGTGTACTGCGGCGAGCCGCTCATACGGTAGAAGTACGCAGCCATGGTTGCGCGGTCCATGTTGTTCAGCGGGCGGAAGGTGCCGTCCTGGTAGCCGCGGTCAATCTGACGGGCAGCAATCCACGTGATTTCACGGTAGAACTGGTTATCCGCCGGAACGTCGGTGAAGCGTGCATCGTGGATGGTGCGAGCCACCTTCACGACCTGCGCACGGTCGCCAGCGGCAACACCGTTAGCGGTCTTACGGCCGCTCAGGTCACCGGTCGCGTTGTGCATGTGCAGGAACAGAGCCTGACGCTCCTTGTTGTTGTTCTTGCGGTGAACGGTCAGCTGGCCGCCGTCACGGTCCACGAACAGGCCGGGCACGCCCGACTCCTCACCGGTGAACCAAACACCGGGGTTGAAGGGGGAGTACTCGATAGCCGAGGTGGTGTCCACGTAGGGGTTGCCATCGTTGTACCAGGTGTCGGTCTGCACCGTGTACTTGATGGTCTGAGCCTTCTCAGCGGTCAGGCCCAGGTCCTTCAGCGGCACACCCAGAATCATGGTGTTGGTGTCCATGATGTTGGTGTCGGTGTCGCCCCAGGCACTGTTCAGCGGGTAGCGAGCCACCACGGTGGATGCGTTACCGGAGATAGACCAGACCTTCACCAGCGGGTAGTCCAGACCCTTCTCGCGGGTTACCTCCAGAACGTAATCTGCGGTGGAGTCGTTGTTCGTATCGATCTGCACCTGTACCTGACGGCCCCAGTGCATGCTGTCCCAGGTGCCCCAGGTCGAAATACCGAAGAACAGAGAACCATCGTTCGGGTTCTTGCCGGCAGCCTTCAACGCCGGAGCGTCCGAGGCGGCACCCACATACTGCAGGTCAACAGCCTGGTTCGACGGCAGCTTCAGCTGACCGGACGGAATACGGTCGCTGACCGCACCCAGCTCAAACGCACCCAGCAGCGAACGGTAACCGCCCTGGTTCAGGGTCGTACCGCGCAGAGTCACCGTGGACTCCTTATCGGCAATACCCTTGTAATCAATACGGGATGCATCAACACGCATCTTCGAGACGGGCTTCGGTGCTACGTGAATCGACTGGCGGATCGCCTCGCGGCCATTCTCAGAGAAAATCAGGCGACCAGAAGCGCTCGCAATGTACTGGCGCTTACCAGCGGCCAGAGTCTTACCGGTCGTCCAGTCCTGAGCGACCTGGTCCGGGCTCATCGCCGGGTCCATAGTCTTCTCCAGCTTGGACGGGTCAATACGCACGGTCACGGTCACGTTCTTACGCTCACCGGCACCCACGCTCACCTGCTTCGGGTAGGAGTACTCCACACCCGGGATGGTCGTGCTTGCCTCGTAGCTCAGAGTGTAGGTGTGAGCCTGCGAATCGGTGTTGTCCAGAACGATTTCACGCTGAACAGTCTGAATACCCGAATCGGGGGTGTACTCCAGCACACCAAACGCGGTTGAAACACGCTCGGGGGTCTTCGCATCGTAAGCAATAACCTTGGTGTCCACGGCGGCGCGAGCATTCACCATACCCGTACCCACACGATCCACCGCGTACTGCACACCCTGCTCATTCTTAATCGGGGTGGACGCGCCGTTCATCAGCGCAGCCTTAATCATCTGCGGGTTGTAATCCTGATGCGCCTGCATCACCAGAGCGGCAACACCGGCAACATGCGGGGTCGCCATGGAGGTACCGGTGAAGGAAACACCCTTATTACCCATACCCACAGCGGCAGACACAATCTCAGTACCCGGCGCCGCAAGGTCAGGCTTAATGAAGCCGTCAGAACCGTGCTGACCGCGAGCACTCGAAGAATTCAGATCAAAAGCGTGCGAGTGGGAGCTACGACCCGAAGCCTTGTAGTCCAGGTTCATCTCAACGGTCACCGGACCGGCAGCCAGAGCCTTCTCCAGGTCCTTCGTCGAAGAAGCAGTCAGACGCAGACCCGGAATGGTCGCATTACCGCCAATGCCGATGGTGTAGCGCTCAGCCTTACCGGCCATCACCACGCCAACACCGCCGGCTGCCTGAACGTTATCGAAACGCGTCTTCGAACCGCACGGGAACGTCAAGTCGTCCTTATCCCAGTCGAAGTAAACCCACTTGCCCTTCAGAGCCTTTGCCTCTTCAGCGGTGAAAGCCTCGCAAGCGTAACGGTTACGCTTCGGTGCGGCAACAACCTCGCCGCGCAGCTGATCAGCGGTAGCCTTCGAATAATCGAAGTTCACCGAATAATCACCCTGCAACCACTCCAAACCAGTCTTCGTGCTCACGCGGGCACGGTCAATCGGCTGAGTGGAGCCGTAGGCGTTCGCCACCGACAGTGCGGCAGCCGCATTCGCGGGGCTACCCGAATCAGAGTAGGTGTCACCCACACCGTTGTAGTTATTGGCGTTACCGGCAGCGGCGACAGTGAACACACCCTGGCGCGCCATCGTATTAATCATGTACGACTCAGGGTCGTCAGCCGGGGCGAACTCGCCACCGAGCGACAGGTTCACAATGTCGGCGCGGTCAGAGAAATCACCGTCACCGTTCGGGTCCATCACGGTATCAAGCGCCTTCATCACAACACTCGAATTGCCGTAGCAACCGAACACGCGAATCGCCAAAATCTGAGCATCAGGAGCAGTACCGGGGCCAATAGACATGCCCTTCAGCTGCTCCTCCGTCAGGTTCTTGTAATCGCCACGGTAAGTCGTACCGTTCGCCGTCACACCATAACCGGCGGCAGTACCCGCCACGTGCGTGCCGTGACCGCCAGAACCGAAACCATCCGGGCGGCAGTCCAGCGGGTTATTATCCGGCTGCGGAGTCGACTTCTCAGCCACCGACGCATTGTAGTCATCACCGACCAGGTCAATGCCGCCAATGAACTTATTACGATCAATCAGACCCGAATCGGCGGACGGAAGCTCCGTCATCGCCTTAGCCTTCAGGTACGAATCCACCGTACCCGGGCCACCAAAATCAGCGTGCGTATAGTCAACACCGGAGTCAACAATCGCAATCTTCACGCCCTTACCCGTGTACCCCGTATTCTCACGAGTCCACGTAGCAAGAGTCTTCGTATCAATCTCGCTACCGGAGTTCATGCGCTCCTTCGCAATAATCGGCGAAATACGCTCCACATCCGGGCGCTCCGCCAACGCACGAATCTGCGCAGCATCACCAGTAATCGCCGCACCACGCATCGCATTATGCGTGGTGTACATCAGCTTCGAACCAGAAGCGGCCGCCACAGACTGAGCCTGCGACTGCACCTGGGCTGCAATAGCCTGCACCTGCGCCTGACGGTTCGCCGGCGCCTCCTTACGTGCCAGAACAGCCGCGGACTGGGTCTGCTCATACGCGCCCTTGCCCTTGAACTGCACGTACACGGTGATCTGGCCTTCAGCCTTCTGCAGACCCGGGCTGATACGCGAGGCAGCGTCACCGGATGCGCTCGCAGTGCTTCCTTCGACCTGCTGGGGGCTCTGAGCGTGAGCTGCAGAGAAAGTGGCGGGAACGCCGAGAGTAAGGGCAAGAGCTGCACTCAAACCGGTCGCACCGACAGCCTTCATTCTGCGGCGTGGCGCATGAGGCGTTGTCATGGAATCCTCCTTCGGATTTTCTATTTTTCGGTAATGCTGTGTGCTCTGTGGTTGTATATCGGTGATGTGCGGAGGCGGCCCCACCGGCAGACGACGAGTGAGTGCATCCGCCGGTGAAACCGCCACCAAAACTTGAGAGGTCCCGGAGTCTTTAGACCCCGGAGCCTGCCGGTTCCGGGTGTCCCTCCCACCCCATGCAGGAGGCGGGAGGGGACCCGAACTGTTCGCTAACGGTTCACTACCGTCTAGCGGCCGGTCTGGTTAGCAACCTTCTCGGTGTAGCGGTAGATGAACGCCGCCATCGCATCGCGGGCAATGGGGGTTACCGGGCGGTAGGTACCGTCGGGCCAGCCGGTGCTGATGCCCTTTGAAGCCAGCCACGTGATTTCACGGTAGAACTGGTTATCGGTAGACACGTCACTGAAGTGGCTGGTTGCGGGCAGGTCCACGCGCGGGGAACCTGCCGCACGGTAGAAGAACGCAGCCATGGCGTCACGGTTCACCGGTGCGGAGGGGCGGAACGTGCCGTCCGAGTAGCCGGTGGTGATGCCCTGAGCCTTCATCCACTCAATCTCCTTGTAGAAGGGGTGCGTGGTGGGCACATCCTTGAAGCTCGGAGTGGAGGGGGCGGTGAACTGCGGGGAACCCTGCATGCGGTAGAAGAACGCCGCCATTGCGCCACGTTCCACGGACTCCAGCGGGCGGTAGGTGCCGTCCGGGTAGCCGGTGGTGATGCCGCGCTGAGCCAACCAAGAGATCTCGGTGTAGAACTGGTCGGTGTTCTTCACATCGGTGAAGCGGGACGGAGTGATGTACTCGGTCTGCTGCTCCTTGATGTTCAGCACCTCGGCGCGGTTGCCCTTGGCGCCGTTAGTGCCGGAGAGATCGCCGGTGCCGTTGTGCAGGTGCAGCAGCAGCGCCTTGGCGGGTGCGCCGGATTCGCCGAGTGCGGGGATCGCGTCAGCGGAGCGGTGCGCCGTCAGGGTGGTGGTGGAGGCATCCGGGTGGAGGCCAGCCACGGCGGAGGAGTCGCCGCTGAACCACAGCTTGGGGCTGAAGGGGCGGTACTTGATCCAGCCGGTTTCGCTGACGTTACCCCACTCGTACTGGGTGGTTGCGCTAACTCGGTACTGGATGTCCGGGTTGTTTGCGCTGGTCAGGCCCAGGTCCTTGAGGGGTGCACCCATGATGAGGGTGTTGGTGTCCATCATGTTGGTGTCCACATCACCCCAGGCGCCGTTGAGCGGGTAGTAGGCGAGCTCAACGAGGTTGCCGTTCTTGTAGCCGTAGAGGCGAACCAGCGGGTAGTCCAGACCCTTAGCGCGGTCGGTGACCAGCTTGTAGTCGGCACGGTTGTTGCCGTCGGTGTCGATTTCTACGGTGAAAGTGTTCTCGTAGGAGACAACATCCCAGTTCGCCCAGGTGGAGATACCGAAGCGCAGGGTGCCGTCATCAGCGTTGCCGCCGGCAGCCTTCAGCGCGGGCGCATCCGAGGAAGCACCAACGTACTGCAGGTTCGCCTTAACGTTGCTGTTCAGCGACAGCGAGGTGGGAGCCACACGGTCCACGCTCGCACCGTACTCGAAAGCACCAAGCAGGGAGCGGTAGCCGCCCTGGTTGACCTCGGTGCCGCGCAGCGAAATCTGGGACTTGGTCCAGCCGGTGTCTGCCTTCTGTGCCTCGTCGCTAGAGGGCTTCTGGGTGAAGGTGACGGTGTCTTCGGCAGCGTGCATGGTGCTCACGGGCTTGGGTGCCACGTGGATGGGCAGGCGCAGTGCCTTGGTGCCGTCTTCAGTGAGGACGAGTCGGCCGGATGCGCTCGCAATGTACTGACGGTACTGTGCGGGAACGGTTTCGTTGCCGGTGTAGTAGTCAGTTGCGTTCTGGGTTGCGTCCATTGCCGCGTCGCGGGTCTTCTCCAGCTTGGACGGGTCGATGCGCACGCTCAGTTCGAACTTCTTCGTCTCACCGGGTGCGAGGGTGACCGAGGAGGGGAAGGAATATTCCACACCGGGAATATTAGTGCTTTCAGTATAGGACAGGGCGTAGGTATGCGCCACGGAGTCGGTATTCTCGACCGTCACCTCGCGGGTGAGGGTCTGAACGCCCGCATCCGGTGCGTACTCGAGCACGCCGAAGCTCAGGGACACGGTACCGCTCTTGTCAGCGTTGTAGACGAGGGACTTCGACTGCACGGCAGCGAGAGTGTCGACTCGTCCAGCACCCACGCGATCCACCGCGTATGCGGCGCCGGATTCGGTGCGCACATCGTGGGTGGCGGTGTTCATGAGGGCGGACTTGACCTGTGCGGGGGTGTAGGTCGGGTGGCTCTGCATGACCAGGGCGGCGGAGCCGGTCACGTAGGGTGCCGCCATGGAGGTGCCGCTGAAGGTCACGGAGTTGTTACCGGTCGCTACCGCCGCGGAGGTGATGTACGAGCCGGGTGCCGCAATGTCGGGCTTGGTGTAGCCGTAGCTGCCGTGGAAGCCGCGGGCACTCATGGGGTTCAGCTGATCCAGCTTGTCGGTGTCCACGCGCAGGGAGGACTTCAGGTCGTTGCCGAGGCGAACGGTGAGGGGCTTACCTGCCGCTTCTGCTGCGGTGATCTGTGCACGCAGGTCCTTAGCGGCGGATGCTGCCAGGCGGAAACCGGGCAGGGTGTCGTTACCGGCAATACCCAGACCGGGCTCTTCGTCATGGCCTGCAAGCAGTACGCCCTTGGCACCTGCTGCCTGCAGGTTGTCGAAGCGCACCTTGGAGCCGCAGACGAGGTCACCGTTAGCTTCAGCCCAGTCGATGAGCACCCACTTGCCCTTTACAGCTGCCGCTTCGGTGGCGCTGAGGGCGTTGCAGGCGTAGCGGTTGTTCTCGGAGATTGCGGTGAGTTCACCGGTGAATTCCTTGCTACCTGCCTGTGCCCAGGGGTAGGAGACGCTGTAGTCGCCGCGTACCTTGCGGGTGGTGCCGGTGGCGGGGTCGGTCAGCTCTGCCGCATCGACGGCACGGGTGGAGCCGTAGGCGTTAGCCACGGTGATTGCGCTGGATGCGGTGGCGGGGTGACCGGAGTTGGAGTAGGTGTCGCCGCGCAGGCTGTAGTCGTTGGCGTTACCCGCGGAGATCACGGAGAGCACGCCGGCGCGGGTGAGTGCGTCAACGGCGTAGGCTTCGGGGTCGTCCTGCGGGGAGAATTCGCCGCCGAGGGACATGTTGACCACGTTCGCGCGGTCGGAGAAGTCGCCGTCACCGTTGGGGTCGAGGGCACGGTCGAGCGCCTCGATAACGACGTTGGTGCTGCCGCTGCAGCCGAAGACGCGGAAGGCGTAGATTTCAGCCTCGGGGGCGACGCCGGGGCCGATCTTCATGGTCTTGAGCTGCTCTGCGGTGAGCTTGCTGTAGTCGCCGGTGAAGGTGCTGCCGTCGGCGTTCACGCCGTAGCCTGCCGCGGTGCCCGCCACGTGGGTGCCGTGGCCGCCGGTGGTGCAGTCGAGCGGGTTGCCGTCGGGGGTTGCGGTGTTGGTGCCGTCGTAGGCATCACCAACGAGGTCGTAGCCGCCAGCAACCTTGGTGCGGTTAATCAGGCCGGAGTCTGCGGAGGGCAGCTCGGTGAGCTTGGACGCCTTCTCGTAGTCTTCGAGCTTGCCGCTACCGCCGAAGTCGGTGTGGGTGTAGTCGATACCGGAGTCGATAACGGCGATCTTCACGCCCTTGCCGGTGTATCCGCCCGCGCCGGCGGGGTTGGTGGTGCCGGTCCAGGTGGCGAGGGAGCCTGCGTCAATGGCGGCGCCCGCGTTCTGGCGGTACTTGGGCAGGATGGGCGAGATTTTCTCTACGTCGGAGCGGTTGGCGAGTGCCTTGATGGACTCGGCGTCACCGCGCACTGCCACGCCGCGTACTGCGTTGTGGGTGGTGTAGAGGACCTGCGCGCCGGACTGGCTGCTGACCTGCTGTGCCTGGCTTTGCACCTGGGCGGCGATGGCCTGCACCTGTGCGCTTTGGTTGACGGGTGCCTGCGTGCCAGCGAGTACGCCTGCGGGCTGGGTCTGCTCGAATGCGCCCTTACCCTTGAAGCGGACGAAGGCGGTGACGGTGCCGCTGGCGTTCTTCATGCTTTCGCTGAGTACCTGCTTGACTGCGTCGGGGTCTTCTGCGGCGTGGGCGGTGGTGCCCAGTGCTGCGAGGGGGCTCAGCGCCATGCTGAGGGTGAGTAGCCCGCTGCCGATTCGGCGTCGGTGCGACCGGCCGCGGGGGTTTGGGGAGGCGGTGTGTTGCACGGTGCTCCTTTGCTTGGCTCCCACAGTGTTGGGGGAGGCTGGTGTGTTTTTTCTGGTGGGTTCTAGATGAACTTGAACACACTAGATGTGAACTAGGATACACCTCAAAATGGCTTGTGAAGCGTTTATTACTTCTAAATGCATCAAATTGTGGGCGTATTCGTCAGTACTGTCTTTCAGGCGGTTCATTTGCATCCGATTCTGCGGTGCCCGCTCTGTCGGGGATTCTACTCCCGCGCCTGCGCCGCCGAACTCACATATGGGCGGTGCATCATAAAAGATTCATCTGAATACCCCAGCTCCCATAGTGCTGACCCCCGGCAGTGTTAACACGTGCGTGTTGGCACTTGTCGGGGACTTTTTCTCAGCTTTTATCAGGTAGGCTTCAAGGGACTGCCCAGCGCACGCTGGTACGGTGGTGCCGCTAGGAGTATGTCTGGCAAGCGAAGGAGACGACCATGGCAGACCGCCCCACTGAAAAGAAGGAAACTGCAAAGAAGGACGAGGCATATCAGCCTCTGTGGGACACCGACCAGTCCGTCCCGGAATACATGGCGCTACTCATGGACCAGCAGCCGTCAACAGAAAACGCTACGCTCCACCAAGAATTCGACGATGAAGACGAAGAGCTAGAGCACCCCGACCCCGATTATGAATACGTCTACCCCGGTGCCCCCAAGCGCTACGACTCCGCTCGGAAAGACTCAGAAGACGAACCCGAAGACTCCCACGACGCCGACGATATCGAAGAGCCGGAAGCCACCTCAGAAGCCACCTCAGAAGATACTCACGAATCTCGTAAGGACGACGAGGCGAACCACCCGGTAGTACCCGCCTCCTCTGGACAGGCTCAGCAAGAGCAGGCCCAGGCTATGCAGGCTCAGGCAACGCACGCCTACGGCGAGTACGTTCGGCTGGAACAGCTCGGTCTGCAACCGGGCGCTATTCTGCCGGTCATCCCGGAGCCGTTCTTCGGCATCCCCGACTCGGAACTTATCGAAATGCGCCTGCTGGACCGCTCGCTTGAATCCTCCGCGCCCATGCAGGCGTGCGCTACCCACCTGAACCCGGTCAAGATTGAGGAGAACCCCACTTCACGAGCAGCCGAGCTGCAACCGGTGGGCTACGTACCCATCAATAATCCGTTGGCTGGCTCCAACATTGAAGAGATCGAAAGTCAGCGAACCTTCTGGAAGACCGTGCTTGTTGCCCTACTGATACTGAACCCGTTTGTGCTGGTTCCTTTGGTGAGCATGTTCGATAATAGCGCCGGCATGTCGATGCTGTTCTTCTTCATCATTATCGGTCTCGGCTCATTTTTTGTGGTGCCGATCCTGTGGATTGTGGGTATTGTTCAGGCGGTGAAGCATAAGAACCGGCTGAGAGAACTCATCCAGAAAACAAAGACGACGCATGCCGAGTTCTGGTACTACCTGGTGTACAACCGCCTGCCGGACGACTACATGGGCATCAACGGATACACGAAGAAACATGGTTTCTTCGATGAGTATGAGGCGTTGAAAAAGCAGGAACGCGCAAAGCTACGCGAGTCTGCAGCACAGCGCGAGCCTGCCGCGCTACATAAGCCCGCCGCGCATCCTAAACATGAACCGGAAGAGCCCACCGATCAAAAGAAACAGGGCTAGACCCCGAACCGTGCCGCCCAGAACCGTATAACGACCTGCCCCTCCACGCACATATGACCGCGTGGAGGGGCAGGGCGTCTTTTTTCTTGTCATATTCGGGTTTCTTCGCCTGTTATCCGGCGAGGGTTAATATTCCATTTACCTTGCCTTGATAGGGTGAAACCATCACGAGCGCTGCGACCTGGCAGAGCGAGGCGGGCACCCGCCGAAAACGGCGAGTTAGCCTGCCGCCGCGCCTCAATGATTAGCCGCATCTCAACGATTAGCTGTATCCACTCATCGATAGATTAGGAAAAGAACGATGTCCCAGAACCCGAACCCTGAACAGTACAACCAGTACTCCCAGCAGGCACCCTCCTACTCGCAGGCGCCGGGTCAGCAGTCCAACGGTTTCGTCATCTCCTCCAAGGATGACCAGAACATGGCGATGCTCGCGCACCTGGCTTCTGCAATTCTGTCTCTGCTGTCCTTTGCAAACGCAAGTATTCTCGCGCCGCTGGTCATGTGGTTCATCTACAAGGACAAGCCCGGTTACGGTTTCACTAAGGAAGCAGCCCGCCGCGCGTTCAACTTCAACTTCTCCCTGTGGGTCGTCACCATGGCGTCCTGGCTGCTGATGGTAGTGTCTTTTGGTCTTCTGTTCTTTGTCCCGTTGGTTGTCGCGACGGTCGCGACCATCCTGATGGTTATCTTCCACAGCCTGGCTGCTATGGCAGCAAACCGCGGTGAGCAGTACACCTACCCGATGACCTTCATCGAGATCATCAAGTAGTCTTCATCAGCTCATACCGGTAGCGCCCCCGTCCGAATATCGGATGGGGGCGTCGCCGTGCCCGGTGAGGCTCACCGGCGCCGTACCCGGCACGCCTATTGACTCGTTACACGGGACTTAAAGGGGCGGGCACGGTATCATTAGAAGAGGTGTGCCTACCAGGATTATGAGGCGGTAGGTCGCCGCCGCGCCGTGAAATCCGGTGCGTATCTTCAAGGCTTTCAAGGAGCACAAAAATGTCAGCTGTCGTGATTGTGGGCGCCCAGTGGGGCGATGAGGGTAAGGGTAAGGCAACCGACCTGCTCGGCCCCCGCGTAGACTACGTGGTCAAGCCCAACGGCGGTAACAACGCCGGTCACACCGTGGTGGTGAACGGCCAGAAGTTTGAGCTGAAGCTGCTGCCCGCGGGTATTCTGAGCGAGAACGCCGTCCCCGTGATTGGTAACGGCGTGGTTGTTAACCCTGAGGCTCTGTTCGCTGAGATTGACGGCCTTGAGGCCCGCGGCGCTGACACCTCCCGCCTGAAGATTTCCGCTAACGCACACCTGGTTGCACCCTACCACCAGACCATGGACAAGGTGACTGAGCGCTTCCTCGGCAAGCGCGCTATCGGCACCACCGGCCGCGGTATCGGCCCCGCCTACATGGATAAGGTTGGCCGCCTCGGCGTGCGTGTTCAGGACATCCTGGACGAGTCGATCCTGCGTCAGAAGGTTGAAGGCGCACTGCGCCAGAAGAACGAACTGCTGGTGAAGGTCTACAACCGCCGCCACGTTGAGGTCGACGAGATCGTCGAGTACTTCATGTCTTACGCTGAGCGTCTGAAGCCGATGATTGTGGACACCACCCAGCTGCTGAACAAGGCACTGGACGAGGGTAAGACCCTGCTGATGGAGGGCGGCCAGGCAACCTTCCTGGACGTTGACCACGGCACCTACCCGTTCGTGACCTCCTCCAACCCGACCTCCGGCGGCGCATGCGTCGGTTCGGGTGTGGGCCCGACCCGTATCTCCCGCGTAATCGGTATTCAGAAGGCGTACACCACCCGCGTGGGTGCTGGCCCCTTCCCGACCGAGCTGTTCGATGAGATGGGCGAGTTCCTGCGCACCACCGGCGGCGAGTTCGGCGTGAACACTGGCCGCCCGCGTCGTTGCGGCTGGTATGACGCCGTGCTGGCGCGTCAGGCTGTGCGCATCAACGGCTTCACCGACCTGTTCATCACCAAGCTGGACGTTCTGACCGGCCTGGATAAGATCCCGGTCTGCGTGGCTTACGATGTTGACGGTGTGCGCCACGACGAGATGCCGATGACTCAGACTGAGTTCCACCACGCTAAGCCGATTTTCGAGTACTACGACGGCTGGACTGAGAACATTTCGGATGCGAAGAGCCTGGATGAGCTGCCCGAGAACGCCCGCAAGTACGTGCTGAAGCTGGAAGAGATTTCCGGCTGCCGTATCTCCGCGATTGGTGTGGGCCCCGATCGTGACCAGACCATTGTGGTTCGCGACCTCATCAACGAAGACTAAGCTCAATAGCTAAATACGTGAAAGCCCCCGGAGGCTACCTTATAGGTGCCCTCCGGGGGCTTTTTGTATGCCGGGTGCGCGCGGTGCATGTGACCGGGCGGGGCGCGTGCCGTATGCTGGAAAGAGCGCCCCGCACACGTGGCGCCAAAGCGTTCAGAGGAGTACAACGATGACCTACATTACCGGAGCCATCTACCCCAGCGGCGACCGCATCCGCGTAGGCGCACCCGAAGAAGAAACCCTCAACGCCTACCAGCAGCCCAACACCGCCGTAGCCCTCGGATACGCCAACACCGGCATCCACGAACTGCACAGGCTACAAGAAACCTTCAACCTGCACGAACTCGCCATCGAAGACGCCGGACGAGGCCACCAGCGCGCCAAACTAGAACGATACGGCGACTCCCTCTTCACCGTCATCCGCCCCGCCATCTACCTCGATAAAGAAGAAGAAGTGCGCCTGAGCGAACTGCACCTCTTCACCGGCCCCCGCTACACCCTCGCACTCGTCCGCGACGAACAACGCAGCGACCGCAACATCAACGACCAGTTCAACCTGCTCTACGCCACCCCCGACGCATCCCCCGCCCGACTGCTGCACCGCATCCTCGACAGCACCGTCGACGGGTACGCACCCGTGCTCGACGGACTCGAAAACGACAACGACGAAATCGAAGATATCCTCTTCTCCCCCAGCGAGCGGCAAGAGGCCAACTCCCTCGCCCAGCGCATCTACGAACTGCTCAACCAGGTCATCGACTTCCAGCGTGCCTGCCGACCCCTCGAATCCATGATCGGCCGAATCATCGAAGGCATACGCACCGGCGCACTCGACCCCTCACCCTACCCGGGCGTATCCGAAGAAGAAAAGAACGAAGAAGCGGTCGAGCTCGCCCGGCAATTCCGCAACGTGCTTGACCACGTGGTGCACACAAAAGAACGCCTCGAGGACCTTCGTAGCTCCCTAGAAAACGCCCTGCGAGTGCACGACACCCTGCTCGGCCAGCAGCAGAACGATGACACCAAGAAAATCTCCGCCTACGCGGCGCTGCTCATGGTGCCCACCATCGTTGGCTCCGTCTACGGCATGAACTTTGAGGTCATGCCCGAACTCAAATGGGAGTTCGGCTACCCCGCCGCGCTGCTGCTCATGGTGGGTTCCTGTCTGCTCCTCTACTGGTTCTTCAAGAAGAACAAATGGCTCTGATATGCGCGTATGCCGTATAAGGTATACACGATATACCTTATGCGGCGCGGTCGTACTGGGCACGCATAGCGCGGCGGCAATCACGACGCTCACGCTTAAACTTCTTACACACGGCCTCCGAATCGGCAAACATGTAGAAGTCCTCCGGCTCAGCCGACAGACCCAAAGTCGACAGCTCAACCAGCGACAGCATCGCGTAGAACATCTCGCGGCGCAGCTCAAAATTGCAGGCACCCGGAGCGGACTCCACCGCAAACACGCCGCCAGTGCACTCCAGCGCGCGCATCGCCCAGTGCTGAGTCCACAGGTCACCATTGACCGGGCTCACGCCCAGGCGAGTCAACGCCAGACCGGTACCCTGCACACGCTCAAAGCGCAGGCACATCTCCAGGTCCTTCTCCAGGGGGAACACGAACAGCAGAGCGTTCTGCGCCGCCGCACGCAGCTCAGCCAGGTTCGCCTCGTAACCGGAAGCGCCCTGAGTCAGGTGACGCATCACGCGGCCCATAGTCGAGGACGCCGGCGCGGTGCGGAAGCACGAACCGTCAGCCACCAGCTGCTCCAGAACGCCGCGGAGCTCATCCACGTTGAAACGCTCCATACGAACAATGGTGCCCGCCTGCATCAGCAGGTTGAACTCCGCATCACGGCACAGCTGCTCATCGGCGGTGCAGGAAATCTCTGCGTTTGCGTACTGGCTCTCGTGAGTGGTGTTTTCCATGACCGTTCCTTCCGTAGATGCTGAATCAACCTAGCGGCAACACCGCAGGAGACGGCGTGCCCGGTCGGAAGGATCATCCCTTCCAACACCTACACTCTATGAGCGACCCCTGACACGATAAGCAGTTTTTAATCTACCCCGGGGTAAAACTGGGAAAAATCTGAAAAATTCTGAAACCGCCCGTAAAACCCCGTGAAACCCCGTGAAATACAGAAAACCGGGTGCCCCCACAGTGGGGAACACCCGGTCACTCATACCGATTCAAGCGGCGCAACTAACGCTGACGGTACAGCAGCCACAGCATGTACACGCCACCCAGCGCGCCCGTCACCAGGCCCACCGGAATCTGGAACGGCGCCAACGCACGAGCCGACACAAAATCAGCCAACACCAAAATCACCGAACCCAACAGCGCCGAATGCCACATCGCCGTACCCGGAGTGTTCCACAGGCGGCGCGCGATCTGCGGGGCAACCAGCGCCAAGAAACCAATCGGACCCGCGACAGAAATCGCCACAGCCACCAGAAGCACGGCAGCCGCCACCAGCAGGTTCACGGTCTTCTTCACCGGCAGGCCCAAACCCGCCGCCAAATCGTCGCCGAGCTCCAGGGTGCGCAGTCGGCGCGTCAACAACAGAACCAGTGGAATAGCCACCAGCAGCAGCACTGCCTGAACCGACATCTGGTTCCACGACAGAGCATTCAGCGAACCGTGCTGCCAGGTCTTCGCCGCCTCCGCCTTCTCCAAATCACCGCGCGTAATCAGGTAATCATTCACCGAACTGAGCATTGCACTCACCGCAATACCAATCAGCACCATCTTCTGCCCCATCGTCGCGCCACCGCGCGCACCCGCCAGAAGCATCACCACAGCCGCCGTCGCAAAACCGCCAATAATAGCGCCCATGCCCATACCAACACCGGTAGAACTCAACGACCCAATCAGCACCACCGACAGGGCACCGGTCGCCGAACCCACCGTGAAACCGATAATATCCGGCGAACCCAGAGCATTACGTGAAACCGACTGAAAAATAGCGCCCGACAAGCCCAAAGCTGAACCCACCACCACGGCGGCAAGCATACGCGGCAGACGCTGATTCAAGACCAGCTGACGCTCAATCTCCGTGCCCTCACCCTGAAAAATCAGGCGAAACACCTGATCAGGGCTCATCTGATAACTACCAAACACTAGGGAGGCGGCCGCCGCCACCACAAGCACCGCCGCCACCAGCAGGGTACGCGGAATAGGGGTGCGGTAACGCCCCGGAATACGCACAGAACCGGCTACAGAACGAGACACAACGCTCACAATAAAACCTCTCAGAAACCGGGACCTACGAACCAGATGAACTACGCAGAACAGGACGGTGAGCACGATGCGGACCGTGCTCCGACACGTGAGGCGGACCCGCCTCCTCGTGCGCCTGCGCCTTCTTACCCATGCGGCTCTTCTTCGCGCCGCGCGCGCCGGTGCTCAAACGCAGCACCAGAACCATCAGCACCGGGGCACCGATAAAGGCGGTCACAATACCCACCTCAAGCTCACTCGGCATCACCAGAACGCGACCCAAAATATCGGAGGCAAGTACCAACACCGGGCCGTACACCAGCGACAGCGGCAGCACACGCGCAATATCGGAGCCCACCAGCAGACGCACCACATGCGGCACGACCAGGCCCACAAAACCGATCGGGCCCGCAACCGCAGTCGCCGCACCACACAGCGCCATAATC
>ERZ772997.324-NODE-324-length-16668-cov-2.56937_pt1 | contig 16668 bp, 30 predicted proteins | sample MGYA00511127_ERZ772997 | MGnify/ENA primary metagenome ERZ772997 (study PRJEB29015, sample SAMEA2738070) | human oral metagenome | biome: human oral; feature: human-associated habitat; material: saliva | place: China | collected 2215 ... | reverse complement strand
CGGCTCATCTTTATGCCATCGCTTCCATGCCGCAATCGTCGCCTTTTTTGTGTTCATTTTGTATCGTTTTTGTGATTGTTTTGATTTTTGTGCTATCTTTTTGTAATAGTTCGGGTCGCTTTCTAGCAGTGCTTTTGCTCGCTTTTGCCCTGGTGTCATTAAAACACCTCCTCATTATTGTTAGTGTCTATTTTGTAGTTTTCAAATACCATCTCATACTCTCGTACCAGTTCAAACCGGTGCTTGGTATGTATACCCCCAGATAGATATTTATCAACGATTCCTGCCGCCTCATCGTAGCCGCAAGCAAAGGTGGCGTAGTAGCCGCGCTTTAACAGCTCCAGCAACATGGCCGCCTGCTCTTCATAGTGCCTGTTTGCCCAGTCTCCAGCTCTACGCACCTTATAGTCGCCCTCTCGCACCTTGCTACCAGTCCTACGGGCGTACAAATGCACATCCTCGCGCTTTAGCTCGATGAGGAGGCCGTGCAAGCCGTTTACTGGCTCTAATATCGTTAGGTCTGGATAACCACGCCCACTTTGTAGCCGTTTATTCTGTGCGGACTGGCCGATGGTCATTTTAAGGCCAGCAGCATAGTCTGTGTGAAATACCGCAAACGGCCACTTAATCTTTATGTGGTCTGCTACTCGTGCGTGTATGCTCGCCTCTGCTTTTGCGCTTTTTGGCCTTCTCTGCATAGCTCTCCATTTCTTCTAGAATATATCTAGGCTTTAGGTTACTTGGCAATTTTTTCCAGTTCAGTGACTGTTTGATACGCTTTTTGAATAGTCGTAAATGCATTACAGTTTTTCCAACTTGAACACGCTCGTGTAGTTATCTATATACTTGGCGTCGTTTAGCTCTTTAATCTCCTCATCGCTTAATACGCCGGACTCTTTAAGCTCTTTTACGAGCTTGTCCGCTGCCTTCACGTCAACAACACTGATAGAGTCCATAGCATCCTCATCGAGATACTTTTTGAGCGTAGGCTTGTGGTACACATACTTGCTGGCTCGACTAGAGAATTTAAACGTGTAGCCGTTGCCGGCGTCCAGTTCCTCGTCATCACCCATACGTACCAGCATATCCTCTTTGATATGCTGTTTCATCCTACGAGCCATCGCCTCCATCTGTGTGAGATAGTCGTAGGCGATAGCGGCAGCTTCTGGTGTGCTAGCGTCTAGTTCGCACAGCTCGCCAGTGGCTTTGTTCACGTCTTGGATCATTTATAGCCTCCCCAATTCGTCTAGTATTTTGTCTTTGAATATTTCAACGGCAGCATATACAAGTGTGACGCTGTCATCGTCAAATTCTTTAACAAAAGCTACTGTCTTGGCCTCTACTTCGTCCATGTCAATTTCGACGCCTTCCACCAGCTCTTGCATTTTATATTTAGTTAGTAGCATTTGCCACTTCCTTTGGTGTCGTATTAAGTTTGATATACTCGATCCAGTTATTAACCATCTCTTTGTGTTGTTTGGGCGTCTGGATCTTTATTTGGTAGCAAAGCGGGTCGCCATACTCGTAGTAGTCGCTGTCGATGTATGTTTCCCATGTTTCGTCATCGATCTTTGACCATCCGTCCTCGTCGAAAAAAGCAAACTCTTCAAATTCCGCGTGAGCCTCTTCAAATGTTGGCTTTTTGTTGAATGTGATTACCTTATCTACCATTGGTATCTCGTTGTCATGCTTGCTGTATTTACTCAGCGACGATACAATATACTTACTCATACATTGCCACCTTCGTTGCCAAGATACCCATACGCTCACGCGGTGTTAGCCCGCCTCGCATACCGTACTCTACATCTCCAGTCATCAATGCATCTGCTAAACACTCACCTTTTACTGGACACTCTGCACAAATCTTACGTGCATCATTGTAGTTGTTGTACCCATTGTAATCATCCGCATATGCTTTGTTTGCCGGGAAGAAAGCTTCCGGGTCTGTCTGTGCGCATAGTGCGCTGCCTCGCCATTTCTCCATTGTTCTTACCTTTCTACTAATTCCCTTCCAATTATTGTAGTTGTCATTATTAAACTGTTTATGACTACAACTATTGCAATTCCATAGATTTTATCACTAATACTAAATAGTTTACATATAAACATAGCCACAACTGCCGATGAGGACATAGCAACTAAAGCTAGAGTAAATACTACAAGAAACAATAAAATGATTGCTGTAGTTTCTTTTTTTCTAGAATCCATCGTTTAAATCCTCCTCCGGGCAAATCATGTCACCCGCTACATCGTGTAAAATGTCGTGGGCACTCAGCTCATCCTCAGATAGTATATCTTCCCATTTACCAACGACAAGGTCGTACCGGCGGTATAAAAGCTGCATAATCTCTTCAGCCTTCATGCCATTGTTAGTCGACTTGTCGAGTACTTCTAAAATTTGCTGTTTCACTCCCACTCTCCCATCTTCTCGCCATAATCAATTGTTAAATCTATAGCTTTTTCAATGTCTGTGATCGCTTCAGCTAGTTGCTTTCGGTAGTACTGTGGACGCGCAAGCTCTTTGATAAGCCAGTCTTGCACCTCGCCAAGTAGCGCTACTGCCTGGTCTACAGTCTTTACGCTGTCTTCGCCATCATTGCTTTTTAAGTCTTCAAGCACTTTTGATCCTTTCTACATTGGTTATTCGGTATGAAAAAATCATACCCTTTTGTTGTTCAAGCTTTTTTAGCGCTTCGCGAGCGCCTTCCGCTTCAGTCACAAACTCCCGTGGCTTTTCGCGTTGGCGCTGGCGAAACATGATTGTGTATTTGTACATTACATCTTCACTTGCTTGGTGATGGCGCTGCGTACACCGCCTGTGTATGCTTTAGCCTGTACGGTGTCGAGCCGGCGGTTGATAGCGTCTACGATAGCTTCGCGGTCGCTAATCTCTGCCAGCATCTGGTCTTTATAGGCCTGTAGCTCTGCCTCCGGCAAGCCGTCTACTACCTCTTGCATTTCAAGCATTGTGTCTTGAACTGGCTCGCTTTCTGGTGTCTGCCAATCGTGTGGCTCAGGGTGTTCGCCCTTAATGACTGCTCGTGGAATCGCAAACGATTGTACCCCGTCACCCAATGCTGCGCTGTTACGTCCAGCCAGCAACTCCTCAGGTGATGGTGTATCAATCATCATGTCGTTGTATTGCCCAATGTGTTTTTTGTACTCTGTCATACTTTCCTCAGTTTCATGTTTACAGTGTCCGCGCAAGTGATCACTCAGTGTGTCGAACTGCGCCCATTTGTCGTTTGTTTCTCGCCCTAGTTTTCGTGTGTTGTAGTTCATTCGTTCCTCTCATTTGTCATTCTGTCTATTACTGTTTTTAGGTTGCCCGCTGCGCCCCCCAAGTGGATGATTGCGCTTTCGAAAGACACGGGTATATCTTCATCCCAGTCTTTCGTTAATTGACGCGCACCCTCTAGCGCCGCGGCCATGTATTGTAGCTGACTCGTATAATCTTTTAGCTTCAGCCGTAGCTTTGCTTTATTTACTGCCACGGTTAATCTCCAGTGCTCGCTCGTGTACCTTGCGCTTGTATTCCTCTTTATCGAGTCGCATAGCTTCCTTGATGGCGTCCAATTCAATTTGGGCCTTCTCTTTCTCTGCCTTTCGCTTCTCGCGCCATGCTGCGTACTTTGGGTTGCGCTTTGCAATGCAGTCTAATAGTGTCCTACCAGCATACATGATGCAAAACAGCGCTACAAAAGCAATCAGTATTGGCCAAGCAATCATTGGCAGAAATAAAAGCAGTAAGATAACAACTAATAACGGCATATTATCGTACCACCTTACTTGCTAGCCTGTCGTTTACGTCACACTCACAGAATAGCCAAACGTTGAATGATGCGGCTGCAATAAAGAACACAGCCAAAATGTTAAATTGTATGATTGCTATATAGGCCAGCGTAAGTGACGCTGCACACCCGACTACAGCGGCGATTTTGCCGATAGCCGCAATTACTTTAGTTTCCATAATTACTTTATCCTTTCTTTTAAAAGTTGTTTTCAAACCTGATTGTTAAGTTGCAAAGTTCGTCTTGCTCTCGCCCCGTTTGCTTATGTACTTATCATAGCGCAACGTCGTGCATAATGCAATAGAAAATACCGACTTTTTGCCGGTATTTTTCTATAGGCTGTGGAAAACTTTTTAGCCTTGGATTAGGCGCATCTTTTTACCTCTGATGGTGTTGCCTACTTTCTCCTCTTTTTCTGCGCCTTGCACAAAGACACGGACATAGTCCACCTTCATTTCTTGAGGTAGCGCCTCTACTAGGCCGGCAATCCAAGGCCCACGAAACTCTAGGCCAACGTGCGGCTGCCACTCAACACCATCAAATGGCTTAACGCCTGTCATGATTTGGCTGTTGATAGTCTCGCCTGCTATGATTTTTTCCAGAACAACCTCGCCATCGTAGATAAACTTTATACGATCCTCTTCAATCGAGAAGGCGTAGATATGAAAATTGTTCACATCAATAATCTGTTTTTTAAACGTGCCAGTGATAAAACTACCGCGAGCTGTACCGCCACAGATATATTCACAAGCAATAAAAGTACCGTCATCTTGCGGTGACGAGGTCACGGTAACCTCCATACGCTTCAGCCAGCTGTTATATTCTGTCGGGATAGTCGGCACAAGTTTGAATGTCGAGGACATCCACTTTGACTTGAGCGGCAGCGCCATACGCGCTTCAAAGTACAAGATGCCTGAAAACTTTTTGACACTTTGGATAGCGGCAGAGAAAAAGTCGTAGGCTGTGCCGTTGACGACTTTGCCAGCGTCTCGTGTCGCTTTAAATACTACCGAACCGCCTTCAACCCGGCCGTTAGTGTCAAAATTCATATACGACTTGCGCTGCGTTACAATCTCGCCGCCTTCGATTGGTCGCCATTTTGACCTGTCTAATGTTGGTGCTTTAAATTCATCATTAAACACGGGAGTGTACCCGTTTGTTTTCCAGTTAAAAGCTCCGTCTGGTATATCCATTTCGTTACCTTCTCTTATTAAATACTAAAATTATTAAATGATACCATACTCATATAATAACCGAACCAATACGAAACAGCCACCCTCGCATAGTGGCCGTTTCGTTATTTGTCGGGCTATCTACTTACCGAGCGACTCGTACACCTGTTTGGCATACACTGCGCGGTTACCTTCGAGTCCATAGCGCTCCCATTGCTTGAATCCAAGTAGGATACCTTGAGGTGTCTCATTAGGATCACGCAAGCGGCCCGCTAGGCTTGGATACCCACCCTTTGCGGCGTCCCGTGGCATTTCTACGTTTACAGCCCATATGAGCTGCTCATGCAAGCCACAGGGCATATCCACACGCCTACCAGGATGCCATTGCGCCAACCCGTCGGCTACTCCGCCATCGCCTCGCACACCACATGGTGTCACGTAGCTTTCTGCTATAAAGTTGCCTACTAGGTATGCCGCGCCCATCTTGGTGAGTCCTAGCTCGCGTAAGATGGCCAGCGTCTCATTAATGCGAGCCACTGGTACCTTGGCGTGTGGCGACACCGACACTGTCCATGCTCGCGCTTCAGCTTCTGCTGCTAGCTTGGCTTGTACGGCTGCGTGCTCTTTAGCTTGGTTTTCTGCGTCAATCTTGGCTTTAGCCTCTATTTGCTGGCGTGTCTCCATTCCAAGCTTCTCTAGCCGCTTGGCTATCTCGCCTTGCTGCTGCTTGCTTTCTGGCGTTGCTTCGTACTTTGTCGATGCTGCCGATTTGTTGATGTGAGGTACTGCCATTAAGGCTAAAAGTATTGCTACGATTCCGGTTGCGGTTTTCACTCCGTCCGTCATCCTTTCCCACCTAATCTTACTCATAAGCGGCACTAGGTGATTATTTTTGTGCCTTCCATAGCATAGCAGCTGTTTGGAAGGCTGCAACAGCGCCCAAGAACGTAGCAGCGTATACCATGAATTTAGGAACTGGCACAAACCATACTGCAATACCGAGTGCGAGGCGGGCCACCAAGTCAAGGATGGTAAGGCCCTTTGCAAATGGTTTTGTAACCTTATTAATAATATTTGTGTTTGTTGTGTTAGTGTTTTTAGCCATTGATTTTGTCCTTTCTTTTAATCTTTAGCTGGTCTTATAGTAGCATGCACGACGTTGAGAGTCAACACTTTTTACGAAAAAACTCGCATATTTTTAACTTCGCTTTTTGTAGCCTAGGGTAATCTTGGGGACTGTATAGGGTACGTTTGGGGACTACTAGGGTAATCTTGGGGACTGTATAGGGTAATCTTGGGGACTGTATAGGGTAAATCTGGGGCCCATAAGAATAGAGCAGATAGAGCATTATTTACAAGCATCTTATACAAGCATCTGCGCCACAATTTTTTGACGTGTCACAAAACGCCCTTATTACGCCCCCTGCGCGGGGGCGTGCCAGCAAGCTGGCGGTGCGTAAAAGAAAATACAAAAATGATGTTGACTTAATTGTTTGTGTGCGCTACAATAAGGACAGCTTGATAGACAAGATAGAACGGAGACGTAAACCGCTTACCGCCTATCAAGCAAAGTTCTATCTCGGTAGGCGGTTTTCGTTTCCAGAAAGGAAAACCAATATGAACGAACACAACATACCATCAGACAAACTATTTTACCGAAACGGCTACCAACCGATGATTGGTGCTCCATTAGCGGAAAACAGGACGTGTAACGATACTATCGCGAACTTATATTGTTTGATCGAGTATCTAGCATACAAAAAGGGATACGCACATCCAACTAATGAGCAGTTAGCTGATTGGCAAGTGTGCAGTATCAAGACAATCAAAAATTATTTGCGGCTGCTAAAGAAAGCCGGGTGGATTAGGATAGACCTTTACGGGGATGGGCCTATTAAAAAGCGCAAGGGTATTTATCCATTGCTTACCGTAGACCGCGAGGCTCGAAAGATTTATTTGCCAGATGGCACAGAACTTAAATCAGACAAGAGGGAGCGCGCTCGCAAGACAGACGAGCCACAAACAGAAGATAACGCTTACGACTACGACGACGGGGAGAGGTACGAGCCAACCGCAGAAGAGCGTGAAGATGCTGGTGAGTTTGACGATGAAAACGAACAAACTGGTTTTATCAAAGAGTATCGAGAGAGCCACAAAAGAGAAGAACGTGACAAGTCATTTATGGAGGCTAGCGAAGGTCAACAGTGGGCATACATCGAGACTTTGCGCAAGAAAGGCGACACTGTAAACGCAAACAGGTATGAGGAGATGATTGCAGGCGGCATGACGGCCGAGCCTGAGAACACACCCGAGGAGGTAGAAGAACCAAAAGAGGTTGTTGTATCTAAACCACGAGAGAAAACCCGCGAACTTACCACAGCAGAACAGTGCGCCCTACAGACAAAGAATATTGAGGCCGACAACTACGACCGGCGCAACAATGTCATTGACGAGGATTTGTACCACAAGCTTAAGCTAGAGGTAATAGCTGAATCAGACGCACGAAAAGCAGAAGAGGAGGCAGAGAAGCAGAGAAACATACAAGCACAGCAACTGCCAGCTGGCCAACCAGCGCAAACTAGCGCTGTAGCAACCGTGCAACAAAACGTGCCAGCGCCAGTATCTGAGAGTCCACTTGCTACGCCGCGCACAAGCACACGTAAGGGCTACGACCCCGTTCTAAAAGCCTTCTATGACGCAGCCAAAGCGCTTGGTATCTCTATCAAGAACAATGCAACAGCACAAAAGCACGTAAAGCGTCTAGAGGACGTACGAGGCGACGACTGGTGTATCAAGTACTTTGACTTTCTACGCATCAATTACCGGTCGTGGGAGTACCAGTACAAGCCAGAGATTGGCAACGAACTAGATATGATTCATAAGGCAAAGGCCATCGAAAATGGTATGCGCCGTATGAGAGAAGAGCAACAACGTAAGTATAAGGTATACTAGAAAGGAAAAAACACAATGCCATATACACTTACCACCTACGATGGTGAAAAAATCGAACTAATGGAGCAGTCGCCTGAGAAAATCCGCGAGCTGGCAGCAGACGCGGGGCTGGTAGCCATACAGGACTCAAAAGGCCAGGTACACTACCTCGGCAAAGGATACCTTGCGAGTATCGACTGCACGAAGCCAGAAGGGCCAGTAGTTCCACCAGCGCAGCGTCTAGCTATGGGAGACCAGAAAGACAACCGCAGCGAAGGGCTAGAAGCAGAGGCTAACAGGGCTTGGCGTGATGAGTGCGGTCATAATTATAAGCGTATGGCCAATAAGCAAGAGCGTGACGCTTTCATTAAAAAGTGGCTTGAGGAGAACACCCGACAATAAAAAGTTGGGTTTTTCTTTAAAAAAGTGTTGACATTCTAACGTCGAGCATATATACTGAAACTATCAACAACTTAAGGCGAAAGGACAATAGCCAAATGAGTATTATCAACACAATCAAAAACTTTATCAGTCGGCGCAAGCAAGAGCAGCAGGAGTGGGACGACGTAGACCAAATGCTAAACGAAGCGCTAGTAGACACTTACTTGGAGAAAATGTAACATGTCGGGCAAGATGGAAACTACAGTCAAAGCATTGATGGAAGCGCGCAATAACGATGGCAAATGCAAGTGTTGCGGCAGAAAGATCGTGTTATACAAGTACAAAATCGCACCAGCAATGGTTTACCTACTAAAAGACTTTGCGCGTATTACACAACGTCAAGTCTCTGAGGGCAAGAGCGACCCACGCAGTGTAGATGCAAACGATATTGATCGTCCATTCTCTGTACGCGCACAGATCACGAAGCTGCGGTTTCACGGACTTTTAGCTAAAGTGAATGATAATCGAGGTGTACAGGTGCGGCGTATGTGGGTCGTCACAAAGAAAGGTTGGCGATTCCTCGCTGGCAAACCTGTAGAAGCACAGGTAACCGTATACAATAACGTAGTACTTGGCCACTCCGGCGGCCTATGTGTTATCGACCAAATCTTGGGCGTGACTGGTGAGTATATCGCTGAGCCAATCACAGAGCGTCAAAGCAAAGAGTTAGTTGGCCTTAAAGGCGATAAAGCCAAAGCAAAAGCCAAAGACCTGGGTTTGTGCTAAAATACTAGTAGGGCCGTGCAGCTTGTCCCACGCGGCCCTACTCTTATTTAAAGAAAGGACACTATGAAGATCGAGCACATCAATATAAACCAGCTAAAATTTGACGAGAGAAACCCCCGCATTATCGATAAGGATGAGTTTGCGGGGCTTGTGTCGTCTATAAAGACGTTTGGCCTCGTCGACCCTGTCATTATCAATCACGACAACACAATCATTGGCGGCCACCAGCGCACACGAGCCGCCCAAGCTGCTGGCCTTATTGAAGTGCCATGTATCCGTCTAAACCTAGACGAGCACGACAAGATCAAGTTAAACGTCTTGCTTAACAGCCAAGCCATTAGCGGCCGCTATGATGAGCTGAAGCTAGAAGAGATTCTAGACGAGCTAAAGTTTGACCAAGACTACCTAGAGCTACGGTTAGATAAGCTAGAGATTAAAGACCTAGATACCGAACGGCTCATATCACCAAGCGGCACGAAGCTGATGCCCGAGTCTGTCATAGACGGGCGCAAACCAGACTGGATCAAGAGCGACGAACTATGGGCGGAGTCGGGAGTAGACACAGGAGAACGTAGCCCCACGCTGTACCAGACGCTGTATGAGTGGTTTTGTCCGCAGGGTGGGCTCATTATGAATCTTAACCCAACAAACGGCGCACCGGGCCTCGTAGCGGCTAAAAACGGCTATAACTTTATTGGCTTACAGGCGAACGATGCAGATTTAGAAGCTGCAGCAGAGATACTCACGCCAGACGACGGCGGCCTTGCCTACGTGAATGGCGACATTACCGGCTACTTTATTGATCATCCTGATAAGACAGTAGACTTGGTACTGTACGACATGAACACAGAAGACAAACATAGCGACCTGCTGCTGTCTGACCTAGCCAAGAAAATGAAGCCTAACCGCTTTATCATCGCTATTGGTAACTATGAGCGTGCGGACGTGAAGAACGGCGGCGCAATTAACGACGTGCCATACCTCACCCAAAAATATATCGACGACTACAACGGCCAAGTTGACCTATACAACCACATTATCTTTATAGAGAACACAGACACAAGCAAGTACGCTGCTAAAAACTTTAATAACGTGCGCAAAGTGGCCCGCATACACACAGACGTAATGGTATACACTAATGGCGATCCAGACAAAGCGATCGACGACTTTGCCGTTATCGACTTTTCCACAGACGAAAAGTAAAAATCTTTGTAATTTCTATTGTTTTTTCGTCGTGCATTTGCTATAATAAGAGCAGATAAGTAAGACGAAAGGATACTAAACAGGGCGAGGAATAACTATTACACATAACACAACTAAACTTGAACATTAAAAATTAGGAGTAAAGACCAGATGGCCAATTTACAAAACCGTATCGAAGATCGCAATAAGGTAATGCGTGCAGCTATGATGTACATGGCGTGCGAAGCTGCTCGTACTATCTTGCTCGAGCAAATAAACAATAAAAACAGCAAGGTTGATTTGACCGCAGAAGACATTGTAGACCTTGCGATCATGCAAAACCGTGCGACTTGGGCACTTGAGGCGTCTCACGTCATTGATGACATTAAAGCTGACTTGAGGAAGCGCAAGAAAATCCAAAAGCTCGCACTTGAACAACAATAGTAAAACAAGGGGGGTAAAGTGGAAGTAGATCCAAAGATGCGCGCCCTCATGCTGATCATAGCAGACACTGTGATTGAAGGCTTTGGCAAAGACAAGAACGACTTGCCGGAAGTAACAAACGCAGAAGAGCTATTTGAACAGCTGATGGCGTACACAGCAGCGCATGGACGCGAGGCAGTAGCCCGTGTGCGGCGTGACATTGAACAAATAAGAAAGGGGGCAAATGATGGCGACAAATAGCCAAGTACTAGACATTCGCGACGGCCTTGTAAAATCTGGCCTTGAGATTACGGACGCCGAGCAGCTCATTAAAGCTTACGGTGCGCCATTCACTGAGGTTGGCGAGATTCTCGCTACCTACAAAGACATTGTGGTAACTGACGTATCGCAAAAAGAGGAGATGCAGAAGGCCCGCAAGATGCGGCTCGCACTCCGCGGCCAGCGCGTAAAGATCAAAAAGACACACGACTTTTTGAAGGCAGACGTACTGAAGCAGTCAAAGGCAATTGACTTTGTAAATCGTGAAGCGGCAAAGATTATCGGTGAAGCTGAGAAATATCTCGAAGACCAAGAGAAGTTCGCTGAGAACCTCTTGAAGAAACAGCAAGAGGAAAAGCTGGTAGAACGGCGCGCCAAGCTGATGATGTACACAGATGACATTAGCTTGTACGAGCCGACACTTACCAGCTTGAGCGATGAGAAGTTTGAGCAGCTACTCGCACAGCTGAAGCAGGCAAACGAAGACGCCAAAGCAGCAGCAGAGGCCGAAGAGGCCAAGCGCAAGGCAGAAGCTGAGCGGGTAGCCAAAGCGGAAGCTGAGGCCGAAGAGGCCAAGCGCAAGCAAGCAGAGGCTGAGGCAGAAGCCGCACGACTCCGGGCTGAGAAGGAAGCAGAAGAGCGGGCCAAGGCTGAGGCTGAGGCTAAAGCGGCAGAGGAAGCTCGCAAGGCGGCGGCAGCGCCAGACAAAGAGAAGATCATGGCCGCTATCGATGCTATCCAGTTTAAGGTGGAAGGCCTCACAGACCTACAGGCCATGGAGTTTGCCGAGAAGATCGCGCAGCACCTCGAAACAGTAAAAACTAACTATAAAATAAAGGCAGGCAATTTATGATAGCAAAAGAGTTTAAAGATTCGGTAATGGAGCTAGGCTATAGTGTCGAGCACACCAGTGGCGCGTATTACGTCGTAAAGGATGGTAGCACACACGCTGTAGTGTCGCGATCCGTGATGTTTTCTGTCGATACATATACGACGACAATGTCAAATAATAACTATGAAAATAGCCTATCTCTCATGGCTTTGCTGTTTGAATTTGCGACTACGCCAATTGAAGATCGCGAAGATTACAATGACGGCGAGAAATTAGCACTCGATGTTGATATTATTGAAGCGCTGAGCCACCCAAAGGCAACGGCTGAAATAATTGCAGATCGAGTTAGTAAGATTACCGGCAGCAAATTCGAACTTGAGAAGGTAGAGCGATGACAATTAGTGAACTTGAGCATCAATTAGCCGCCATGGAGCTTAAGCTTTATACCGGCGATGAGCACTACTACTACGTCGATGATTTAGATGATCACCGCTATGCTTATATAGATAAGAATGGCAGGTTTGTCATTGATACCGACACTGATTGGTTTAAGGCATTGCAAACCAAGAAACGTAAGCGTCTGTTTAATCTCCTCATGGAGTTTGCTGCCACGCCGCTCAACAAAAGGCAGAACACAAAGTATTACGTAAGTGTTGAGTATCAAGGTTACTTTGGCAAAAATCGTACTTTCTGGGTATCTGAGTACAACACATTCGCAGAAGACTACGAGCTTTCATCGAAGTACCAAGACGCTGCCAAGCTCGAAGAGGAAGTAGCCGACAAGATCATAGGCATGCTACCGCCAATAGCAGCGATCAAGAAAACAAAAGTAGCCGTAGAATAGAAAGGAAAAGACAAAATGGCAAAAGGTTTTAGCAAAGCAGTAGTCATGGGCAATCTAGTCCGTGACCCTGAAACGAAACAAACAAACAGCGGGCACAGCGTAACCAGCTTTACGCTCGCAGTAAATGGCCGAAACGATGATGTTGCATACATTGATTGTACGGCATGGAATAAGGGCGGCGAGGCGACGCGCTGCTTGTCTCTGGCCGACTTAACCAGAGCCGCTGGCAAGATAAGGACGGCAATAATCGCAGCAAGATCGATGTGGTAGTAGACGAGTTTGCTTTCATCGGTGGCAAGAACAATAGCGATGGTAGCAGCACGCAAACAGCACCACAGCCAAACTATGACACACCAGCGCCCGTATCTGACATTAACATCGCAGACATTCCATTTTAACAGACAGGAAAAACAAATATGGACTACGAAACAGTTGAGATTAAATACCGATATGAGGAGACAAAGGGTATCGGTGTACCAGCTGGCGTGTGGGTAGCGCGCCGGCTGAGTAACGGCGAAATATTCAGTTACGGCACACTCGAAGGCTTGAAACAAAATGCGGTTGCACGACGTTACAACTATATCGTTTACCGCAAAGACAATAAGCTTGGCGGGTATGTCGCAGATGAGTTTTTTGACTGTACAAAAGGGGTACTTGGCAAAGACTGGCACAAAGTGTAGAATATTGGTAGCTGTGTGTGGGCGCAGCTGCCAGATTCCTCCTTTATGGTGAGACGCAGCGATTGTTGCGTCTCTTTCTTTTGGTGTATAATGTAGCCATGGCAACAACGAAGAAACGCGGCCTAGATGCGAAAAGCGACACTGAGACGAAAGTGCCGCCAGTTAAGAATCTAGATATAACAAAAAACGATATTAAAGACGCAGAGATAACGGACATGCGGCTTGAGATGGTTCTCACGCAGATGCTGAACGGTGCACGCACATCAATCATCAAGCAAAATATCAGGCAGCAATGGAATATTGGCGAGCGTCAAGCTCAAAAGTACATTGCGGCAGCTAAAAAGCGCATCATTGCCTCATACGAAGAGCAAATGCCAGAGTTTGTGCAAACGCAGCTTGAAAAGATAAACCACGTGTATTATGAGTCTATGAAGAATGGAGAAAGGGCAAACGCACTAGCAGCACTAAAGCAAGCCGCACAGCTCGTAGGGGCTGAAGCACCGACCAAGTCGGAAACAACAGTAAAAATATCTGGTGCGATTAAGGGTATGAGCGATGACGAACTTACAAGAATCATCGAGGGAGTTGCTGGAACTGAAAGCAGCAGCAGCGATGGAGCTGATCGAGCGAAGAGCAGTCAATGACTTTAACTACTTTGTGAATCATGTTTTTGCCCTCTCATTCCAAAGTGACTTTGTGAGTGGGCAATATGTTGCTGATGTATGCGAGCACATGGACAAGCACCCGTACGCTATGTACATCACAGGCCGTGGCCACTTTAAGAGCACACGCCTATACGCTCGTCTCATGTGGCACTTATTACGCTTTAAGAGAGAGAAGCGACGTAGCCCGGTAGAGGGTTGGTACTTTAGCTATAACAGCGAGCTAGCAGCTTACCACCTCTCCAAGGTACGTAGTCTCGTAGCTATCAACCCATTCTATTCAGAGCTTACAAACTACAAGAGCCAAACGGACTCTGTGCTTGGTTTTGCGAAGGTAGGCCCAAACCAGACACTAGACAAAGCGCCCAAGTTCCTCGTAAAGCCCGCCGGCCTCCTCGCCTTTAAGCGCGGTATCCACGCCAACCTTATCTATGTAGACGACCCACTAAAAGACCCCGAGAATAAGCTGAAGCCTACCGTTATTCGTAAGATCAACCGTATTGTCTCTACTGAGCTACTGCCAATGGTGAACAAAGGTGGTGAGTGTTACGTAGTAGGTACACCACAGACAAACGACGACTTTTTCTTTGATAAAGGACTGAGTACGTTATTTGCCCAATGGTTTACGCCGGCCATTCTAGACTGGAAAGCAGAGAAGGTACTGTGGCCTGACTTTTATACATTCGAAGACCTTATGAAGATTAGGGCCGCACAGGGAGACAAGACATTTAACCAGGAGTACATGGCGCAGCCTGTCTACAACGAAGACAGCTATATCAACCGTGAAGCCCTAGAGAGTGTAGCCACTGAGCTGTGTTGGAAAAAGCGAGACTGGAATAAGGTACTAGCTGACGCTGTAGTCGTAGGCGGCTTTGACATAGGCAAGAAACGCCACCCAAGCCACCTAGCGCTATTCATCAAGAAATACAGCGAGACAGAAGATGGCGACGAGATTATAAGCTATCGCCAAATATACTCATTCTGGATGCACAGCTGGCAATACGAGAAGCAGTACAAAGAGCTAAACCAGATATGCGAACTATTCAATGTCTCTAAACTGTACTATGATAATACTAGGGCTGAATTTGAGGGATTCGCTGAACAGGGATTATTAAATCCGGTTATGGAACCAGTAACACTAAACGCCAAGAACCAAACAAAGATGGCCGCTAACCTAGACATGCTCATAACTAACAAACGTATCAACCTAATCAATGAGCAAAGGCAGACGAGCCAACTCCTCATGGTAGACAACGCTTTGCAAGCGCTCGAGTCTCCAGAGGGACATGGTGACTCATTCTGGAGTATCTGTATGGGCATCTCTAATGAGGATGAGGGCGATATTTGGATTCGCTATTAACAATAATAGGATGATAAGCTAATGACCAATAATAAAGGATTATTGCAAAGGGTGTACGACGCAGTAATAAACCGGCAAGAGAAGCCGGCGGAATCACGCGCCAACTACCTGAGCGATGACGGCGGAGTATATTCGTACAACGCTGGTATGCCATCATTCCAAGGTGGCAAAATAAAAGAGTACAAAGACAAAGCAAGCCAAGTCACAGCTAACAAAGGCTGGGTTTTTGCTGCTAACGACTTTATCGCTGAAGCTTTCAGCGGTGTTGAGTTTCAACTCGTAAAGACAGATAGGAACGGTAACCGTAACACGATTACCGAGCACCCTATACTCTCTTTGCTACAAAGCCCAACAGACAGTCAGCACGGTATGCAGATGCTATACCTCCACGCTAGTTACCTGAACATCAACGGCGAGAGCTACATTATACCTACGGGCGAGAACACTGAAATGCGAGGCCTACCAGCAGCGTTGACAGTATTACCCGCCCACCTCGTAGAGTACAAGGTGAACAAAGACACCGGCGACGAGATTATGCGCTATGGTGACTACTACTGGCTGAACACAGACAAAGAGCGGCAGTTTTACCGTGACTACCGGCCAAACCCGGCTAGCCCGCGTAATGGTATGTCGGTTATTCAGGCCGCAGCTGGCGCAGTAGACACGGACGACAAGGCTGTAGACTACAACCAGCGCTTTTTTGCTAACAGCGCACGGCCAAGTATGATCATCGAGTCTGAAAAGCAGATGACTGACGTTGCGTTTAGGCGGCTAAAACAGCAGCTTATCGAGTTTTACAGTGGTGGGCAAAACGCTTATGTACCAATGATCCTTGGCGGTGGCGCATCTGCTAAGCAATTCGTTTTGACACAACGCGATATGGATTTTCTAGAAGGTAGAAAGTTGAGCCGTGACGAGATTCTGGCAATGTTTCGTGTGTCTCCAGCGCTGCTTGGTATGATCACGTCGGCTAACAGAGCGAACATGGAAGCCGCCGAGTATCACTTTGCCAAGTACACATTGCTACCACGTGTCCGTGCCTTCTGTAACTTTATTAATAAGTACGTGATTGATCCGTTCGACCCGAGCTTAGAGCTTACTTTTGTAGACTTTATACCGAGCGACTCGAGCGTAGAGGCTAGTGCTAACACAGCAGCTATCAATAACTGGATGACGGTTAATGAAGTGCGCAAGACACTAGACCTGCCGCCCATCGAAGGTGGTGACGTGCTGTACCGTCCATCTGGCCGTGTAGAGATTGGCAAGAGCGAAGAGAGCGAGCCAGAGCCAAAGGCTGAAGACAAAGAGCCTGAAGCGTCTGAGAGCGACGAGGACAAAGAGCAGG
>ERZ772997.322-NODE-322-length-16720-cov-80.9145_pt1 | contig 16720 bp, 13 predicted proteins | sample MGYA00511127_ERZ772997 | MGnify/ENA primary metagenome ERZ772997 (study PRJEB29015, sample SAMEA2738070) | human oral metagenome | biome: human oral; feature: human-associated habitat; material: saliva | place: China | collected 2215 ... | reverse complement strand
CCCAGCTTGCACAGAGCGCCTGAATAGGCTTTTATGAGTGTCCAAGATTTGGGGGCCAGTTCAGTTTTCAGACGACCTCTGTTTTTTATATTGTGCCCCACTTATAGTGGATTAAATTTAAATCAGGACAAGGCGACGAAGCCGCAGACAGTACAGATAGTACGGCAAGGCGAGGCAACGCCGTACTGGTTTAAAGTTAATCCACTATATTTTTAGCAGCCGTAGCGTGGGCTTTGCCCACGAATGAACATAAATAATTTGATTCGGATATTCGGGCGGAAGGTCGTGGGCGAAGCCCACACTACGATTTGCTGCAACGGCAACTTGTTCCTTCCCCCGTCCGACGGAGGAAGGTTAGGATGGGTGGCTTTATGGTTCTAGGTAAAATCAAATTCGTGCAAACTGTAGAGCCCCTTCCCGCCAGACGGGAGAGCCAGCCGCCTGTAGCGTGGGCTTTGCCCACGAATGAACATAAATAATTTGATTCGGATGTTTGGGCAGAAGGTCGTGGGCGAAGCCTACGCTACGGATTGGTTTATCTCTTGAATCTGTATCCACTTGACGAAGGGCCGTCTGAAAATAAAAATCCTCAATTTTTCAGACGACCTCAATAACAGACTTTCAATTCAATCTACGCTTGCTGGATAGCACTAATAAGAAGGTAATTTTTACAATTGAAATTTACGGCAACTATTTACATTATCCACGCCATAATAATTTTCCGCATCCAATTTATTATTTCTATAAAATATAGGTATTCCTCTAAAATATTTATTTAAATCAATATCTCTATCTCCATCCCCATCACTTAAGGTATGTTTTCCTTTCCAATTAACGTAGTATTTAGAAGGCGCCATAACCAAACACCCGCTTTTATGATTTAAAATCAAAATATTATTAGTTTCATGGTAATGCGAAGAATTTTCTTCCAAATCCTCTACCATGCCTCCTTCTATATGCATAAATATCGAATACTTGCCATCAGGTGAAGATTCCAGATAAACCATTTCAGATACACAATTATCTACTTTATCTTTTTGATAACAGCCATCTTGTAAGGAATATGTTTTTATTCCTTTATTTTTCATCGTATAGCGCATAAAAATATTTTTTTTATTTGGCTTTAAAAACTCTAGCTGCCCATAACCCAACAAATTTTGCACTTCATGAACAGGAAAAATATTTTGTTCTGCCATAGCGAAACTACTATAAATAAAGAATAATAAAACGATTTTCTTCATATCAATCCACCCTTGCCGTATTACTCCTACTCGTGCTTAAGCTTCTGCTCCCGTGCCCAATCCACCATATCTTTAGGATAGTACAGATACTGCCGCAGGGAGGTGTCGTCCAAGTCTTTTAAATAGGCGACTGCGGCGGATTCAAAGCTCCAGTAGCCGATATAGCCCCCATATTCGGGATCTTGGTTCAAATGTGTGTCAATCAGGAGATTACCGATTTTTCGGTTGCCTTCGTACCAGCCGGAGAGGTAAGCGTTGAGATATTTCAGGGATTCTTCCTTGCTTTCCGCCATGATTGCTTGCAGCAGGGGTTTGCGGAAGTTGTGTCCGCCTTTGGCAAATTTGGCGCTGGGATCAAATTTCGTGGGTAGTGCCATATTTATCAAAGCCCTGAATGATGGATCGTAATACATTTCGTCATCGTTATAGGGATTGAGGCTGTCTTTAATGGTTTCCAGCCAATCCATTCGTTCGAACAATAGGCAAAGTCCGATAATGTTGGGTTGCTCTTCTCCCGCCCACTCCTCCGGCCCCCAAATAAACATGATGTCTTCCTTTTGCCCGTATTGCCTGTGTATATCCAGGCATTGCTTACAGTAATAAACTATTTGATTCATACGCTTCTTGATTTCTTCTATCGGAAATCCTACGGTGTATTCGGTAAGTAATAAAGGATATAACTGGTCAACCACATTTGTAGGCGGTTCGGTAGGATAGTCTTTTTCACACTGAAACGTGACATTAAGCAACATAAGGTTATTTTCATAAGATTGCTCAAAAAAATCCTTATCAAACAATCCCTGACGGTCTTTATTGCGATCATATTTAACTTGATTGGTCATTTTAGTCCTTTAAATAGACAAGTTATTTAAATCATCTGGGGCTGGTTTCTGCATTTTTCCGACGTTTTTTTTGGCATTTTCATAGTTTTTTTGTGCTTTTAGCCTTTGCTCCGTTATCGAACAATCAATTCTTTACCTAGAGAATGTGGTCGGCAGGTTTGTGATGGCAGTGTATCAAAGCCATATGAACAATTGAACAGGACGACTGCTATTGGCAAAGAGGTCGTCTGAAAACTTTCAGACGACCTTGATAGAGGTTGGATTTCCGCCCTAATCTACGCTTGCTACACATCCTTCGGATGTTTTGAAAAAAGCGTTTTCCAGAATAGGCGTCTGCGCTTTTATAGTGGATTAAATTTAAATCAGGACAAGGCGACGAAGCCGCAGACCGTACAGATAGTACGGCAAGGCGAGGCAACGCCGTACTGATTTAAATTTAATCCACTATATTTCGTGGGCATAGCCCACGCTACGATTTGAAGTACCTCAAATCTTTCCGCTCCGAACGCCGTCAAGCATCTAATAGGTTCATATGAACAAAGGTCGTCTGAAACATGGTTTTCAGACGACCCCTCACTATTTACCCTATTACTCGCCTCGTTTTCTCAACTCTGCCGGCGTACAGCCGAAATATTCGCGAAATGCCTTGGTAAAGCTTGAAACATGGGCGTAGCCGCAACGGTAGGCTATTTCGCCTATGCTGACGCTGTCCGTACCCAAAGCATACAGCGCATATTGCATATGCTTGTGCCGCAGCCACTCGCTCGCCGTCGTACCAAACGATTCTTTCAGGCGGCGTTGCAGCGTTCGCTCGCTGATATGCAGCGCGTCGGCAAGCTCAGATACTTGGTGCGCTCCCGCATCGAATGCCTGGTTGAGCAGACGGATGAAACTTTCTGAAGGATGAGGCGGTTCGGCGGCGGTTTCGGTATAGGGATAGCGGTTGAGAAAATCCGTCCATAGTCCAGCCAAAAGTTGCAACACGTCCGCTTCACGCTGTAAGTCATCCGCCAATCCGCCGTGCTCCGCCCCCTTCAAGCTGCTTAAAGCAAGGCGGCGCAAACTACTGTCCAGCGGCCAATGTCTGACTTTTTCCCGATAAACCGCCTGCAGCAAACCCGCATATTGCGGGCGAGCCAGCCAGCGGTCTATCCCCTTGAGCGTCAGTTTCGCCGTATGCCCGCCTTCGTACAAATAACGGCTGAACAAGATTTCCTCGTCGCACGCAATCAATAGGACATGTCCACCTTCAGCCTCAATACGGTAACGTTCGCGATTGATGCCGAAATCCAAACTGCCTTCGAGCAGCAGGACAAACGCGATGTAAGGCTCCGACAGGCGCGTGCTTTGAAACGTTTTGCGCGCGGTCAGGCTGCCACCGTGCAGGGAAATGCCGCTGCACAAGGTTTCAAAACGGTAGCTACCGTCCAAATAGTCGCCCCCTTCGCCCTGTTGAACCATGTTGACGAGCTGTTGGCTGTTAAGACAGGATGTTTCCATAGGCTGTGTGGCGGAATCCGCATATTTTGAACAAAAGGTCGGGCTACTTTATCACAATGGCAGAAAGACGGAAAACGGTGAAAACCCATAAAAAGTCGTCTGAAAACGGTATGCAGGTTTTCAGACGACCTTGTGCGTCAGTAATCCCAGTTTTTTCAAAAGCAATCCGCGGGCAAAGCCCACATTACGGTGAGTTATTTTTAAAACCCACCGTCGCCTAGCGTTTCCAATGTATTCCCGCCTGCGCGGGAATGACGGAATGTAATCTTTTACCATCATCTCAGCGAGTATCCTGTCTCCCAAAATCTTCCACTGAAAATACAAAAAGGTCGTCTGAAAACCCTGTTTCCAAGTTTTCAGACGACCTTTTTTAATTACAGCAATCAATGCCGAATCTGGCTTTACACCACGATGTTCACCAGTCTGCCTGGTACGACGATGATTTTCTTCGCAGGCTTGCCTTCCATGAATTTCACTGCGCCTTCGTTGGCAAGGGCGGCGGCTTCGAGGTCGGCTTTGGAGGCGTCGGCGGCGACGGTGATTTTGCCGCGCAGTTTGCCGTTGACTTGAACCATCACTTCGATTTCGGATTTGACCAAGGCGGCTTCATCGACTGTCGGCCAGCCTGCTTCCCACAGTTTCGCGCCGTTCAATTCGCTCCACAGGGTTTCGCAGATGTGCGGCACAATCGGCCACAACAGGCGTACGGCGGTTTCCAATACTTCTTGGGCGACGGAGCGGCCTTGTTCGTCGCCGGTGTCGGTTTTGTCGTATTGGTTGAGCAGTTCCATCACGGCGGCGATGGCGGTGTTGAACTGCTGGCGGCGGCCGTAGTCGTCGCTGACTTTGGCGGTGGTGGCGTGCAGTTTGTGGCGCAGGTCTTTGAGTTCTTTAGACAAACCGTCTTGGTTGCCTGCAAATGCTTTGACTGCGCCGCCTTGCTTCAGGTATTCGTAAACGGTACGCCACAGACGGCGCAGGAAGCGGTGCGCGCCTTCAACGCCGCTGTCGCTCCATTCGAGGGACTGTTCGGGCGGTGCGGCAAACATCATGAACAGGCGGGCGGTGTCCGCGCCGTAGGCGTTAATCAGTTCTTGCGGATCGACGCCGTTGTTTTTGGACTTGGACATTTTTTCCGTACCGCTGATGACGACGGGCAGGCCGTCGGCTTTGAGGACGGCGGAAACGGGGCGGCCTTTGTCGTCGAAAGTCAATTCGACATCGGCAGGGTTGATCCAGTCTTTGCTGCCGTTGGCATTTTCGCGGTAGTAGGTTTCGCAGACGACCATGCCTTGAGTCAGCAGGCGTTCGAACGGTTCGTCCACGCTGACCAAACCTTCGTCGCGCATCAGTTTGGTGAAGAAGCGCGCGTACAAGAGGTGCAGAATCGCGTGTTCGATACCGCCGATGTATTGGTCGACCGCGCCCCAGTATTTCGCGGCTTCAGTCGATACCATGCCTTCTGCGAACTTGGGCGACATGTAACGGAAGAAATACCAGCTCGATTCCATGAAGGTGTCCATGGTGTCGGTTTCGCGTTTCGCCGCGCCGCCGCATGATGGGCAGGTGGTTTCGTAAAATTCGGGCATTTTTGCCAGTGGCGAACCCATGCCGTCGGGTACGACGTTTTCGGGCAGGACGACGGGCAGTTGGTCGGCAGGGACGGGTACGTCGCCGCATTTTTCGCAATGGACGATGGGAATCGGGCAGCCCCAGTAGCGTTGGCGCGAAATACCCCAGTCGCGCAAGCGGTATTGGGTTTTCGGTTCGCCTGCGTCTTGGCTTTGCAGTTTGGCGGCAATGGCGTCGAATGCCGTCTGAAAATTCATGCCGTCCAAGTCGCCGCTGTTGACCAATACGCCGTTTTCTTTGTCGCCGTACCATTCTTGCCATTGGTTTGCGTCAAATGCGTTGTCGCCGACGGCAATGACCTGTTTTTTCGGCAGGCTGTATTTGGTGGCGAACTCGAAATCGCGTTCGTCGTGTGCCGGAACCGCCATCACTGCGCCGTCGCCGTAGCCCCACAATACATAGTTGGCAATCCACACTTCCAGCTTGTCGCCGTTGAGCGGGTTGACGACGTAGCGGTCGGTCGGCACGCCTTTTTTCTCCATCGTCGCCATATCGGCTTCGGCAACCGAACCGGCTTTGCATTCGGCGATAAATGCCTGCAATTCGGGTTTGTCGGCGGCTGCGGCGGTTGCCAGCGGATGCTCGGCGGCAACGGCGACATAAGTCGCGCCCATCAACGTGTCGGGACGGGTGGTATAAACTTGCAGGAATTTCGCGTAATCGCCTTCCAAACCTTGTTTGCTGTCGTCTGAAACGGCGAAGCGCACGGTCATACCGCGAGATTTGCCAATCCAGTTGCGCTGCATGGTTTTGACTTGTTCCGGCCAGTGTTCCAGCTTGTCCAAATCGTTGAGCAGCTCTTCGGCGTAATCCGTGATTTTGAAGTAATACATCGGGATTTCGCGTTTTTCGATCAACGCGCCCGAACGCCAGCCGCGTCCGTCGATGACTTGCTCGTTGGCAAGGACGGTTTGGTCGACAGGGTCCCAGTTTACCGTGCCGTTTTTGCGATAGACGATGCCTTTTTCAAACAGCTTGGTAAACAGCCATTGTTCCCAGCGGTAGTATTCGGGTTTGCAGGTGGCGACTTCGCGCTCCCAGTCAATCGCAAAACCCAGGCTTTTGAGCTGGGTTTTCATGTATTCGATGTTGTCGTAGGTCCAAGCGGCGGGGGCGACGTTGTTTTTCATCGCCGCATTTTCCGCCGGCATGCCGAACGCGTCCCAACCCATAGGCTGCATGACGTTGAAGCCGTTTAAGCGTTTGAAGCGGCTCAATACGTCGCCGATGGTGTAGTTGCGCACATGCCCCATGTGCAGCTTGCCGCTGGGGTAAGGGAACATGGAGAGGCAGTAGTATTTGGGTTTGGAAGCGTCTTCGGAGACGTTGAAAATACGGGCGTCATCCCATTTTTTCTGCGCCGCAGGCTCGATGGCGGCGGGCTGGTAATGTTCTTGCATGGTCATTCTGTTTTTCGCTTGAAAATGTGAGGGCGGGCTGACGATTCGATAACGGCGGTATTTTGTTCCATAAATTGCCGCCTTCTGCGTTAAAAATACTCGCAAGATGTCCAATCTCGCTGCGTTTTTTGCCTTGAATCCGGCATTTCTGTGCCAAAATCCAGCCCGTTTCGAATCGCCCGTCCGCCCTGAGAAAAATAAAAGAGGGATTATAGCAGGTTGTCGTTAGGTCGGTTTGACAAAGGTCGTCTGAAAACAGAACGGTATTTTTCAGACGACCTCACATTCAGACACTTGAGTTTTCCCCACCCCACCCATATATCCGGTCTAGTTTTTACACATATCAGCAACCATCACTATCATGAGCAACCAAGATTTTTATGCAACACTCGGCGTGGCGCGCGGTGCGAGCGACGACGAAATCAAAAAAGCCTACCGCAAGCTGGCGATGAAATACCATCCCGACCGCAATCCCGGCGACAAAGAAGCGGAAGAAAAATTTAAAGAAGTTCAAAAAGCCTACGACACCTTGTCCGACAAAGAAAAACGCGCCATGTACGACCAATACGGCCATGCCGCGTTTGAGCAGGGCATGGGCGGCGGCGCGGGCGGATTCGGCGGTTTTGGCGGGTTCGGCGGCGCGCAGGGCTTCGACTTTTCCGACATCTTCAGCCAAATGTTCGGCGGAGGCGGGGGCAGCGGCCGTCAGCAAAACTATCAAGGCGCGGATTTGCAGGTCGGCGTGGAAATCACGTTGGAAGATGCCGCCAAAGGCATCAAAAAACGCATCAACATCCCGACTTACGAAGAATGCGATGTCTGCCACGGCAGCGGTGCAAAACCCGGTACGTCCGCATCAACTTGTTCGACCTGTCACGGTTCCGGCACGGTACACGTCCGCCAAGCTATTTTCCAAATGCAGCAGACTTGTCCGACCTGCCACGGTACAGGCAAGGAAATCAAAGACCCGTGTGTCAAATGTCGTGGCGAAGGCCGCACCAAAACCAGCAAAACCGTTGAGGTCAACATTCCCGCCGGCATCGACGACGGTCAACGCATCCGCTTGAGCGGCGAAGGCGAACCGGGTACGCACGGCGCGCCCGCAGGCGATTTGTACGTCAACGTCCGCGTCAAAGAACACAAAATCTTCGAGCGCAACGGCTTGGATTTACATTGCGAGCTGCCCATCAGTTTCGCCGTCGCAGCCTTGGGCGGCGAAGTCGAAGTTCCGACCTTGGACGGCAAAGTCAAACTGAACATTCCGAAAGAAACGCAAACCGGCCGCCGTATGCGCGTCAAAGGCAAAGGCATCAAATCCCTGCGTTCCAGCGCGACGGGCGATTTGTACTGCCACGTTGTGGTGGAAACGCCGGTCAACCTGACCGACCGCCAGAAAGAGTTGCTGGAAGAGTTCGAAAAAATCTCCACCGGCCTCGACCGCAGCCAAACACCGCGCAAAAAATCGTTCTGGGACAAAGTCGGCGAACTGTTTGACTGATTCGGGTTTGAAAACAGTAAAAGGTCGTCTGAAAGCTGATATCGTCGGCTTTCAGACGACCTTTCTTCAACCTGTTTAAAAGAAAGCCGCAGATATAGTGGATTAACTTTAAACCAGTACGGCGTTGCCTCGCCTTAGCTCAAAGAGAACGATTCTCTAAGGTGCTGAAGCACCAAGTGAATCGGTTCCGTACTGTCTGTACTGTCTGCGGCTTCGTCGCCTTGTCCTTATTTAAATTTAATCCACTATATAACGGATAGTTTGCAACCGATACACTTGATGCATAGCTACCTCGGGAATGGTTCTTTGACTACGACGATGCAGTATGTTATCGGTTTGAAATTGATCTGCTACGCGATATTCGGGCAGCTTTTCCGTAGGCAAAGCCTACGCTACGAATGAAGGAAATCATTCGGTTCTAAATGGATATAAATACCCACTTACCGCTATTACGATATTCCTCTCTTCATTTTCCGCAGAATCAATATCCCCCAAAACAAAACGTCGTCTGAAAACTTTTCAGACGACGTTTTGTTTGTATTGACTTACCACATTTTCGACAATGTTTTTTCCACTTCAGCTTTGACTTGCGCGCCAAAGCGGCGGCTCAGGAGTTTTCTGAAATCATCTTCGGGCGTGTAGCTGACCAGTTCGGGGGCTTTGATTACATCGCGGGCGATGCTGTACACGCTGCCGAAGTCGTCAATCAGTCCGACTTTTTTGGCTTCAAGGCCGGTATAGACGCGGCCGCTGAATACGTCGGGGTATTCTTTGTCTTTCAATTTTTCACCGCGTCCGAGTTTGACGGCCTTGATGAATTCTTGATGGGTGTCTGACAGCATACTTTCCCAGATTTTCGCCTGCTCAGGCGTTTCAGGGGTAAACGGATCACCCATGCCTTTGTTGCTGCCTGCGGTTTTCAGACGACGTTTGATACCCAGCTTGTCCATCAGGCCGGTTACATCGAAACCGCCGCCGATCACGCCGATACTGCCGACGATGCTGGAGGGGTCGGCGTAGATTTTGTCCGCGGCGGCAGCGATGTAGTAGCAGCCGGAGGCGCACATATCTTCGGCGACGACATAGACGGGGATGTCTTTATGTTCGCCTTTCAGACGACGTATCTCGTTAAAAGCAGTATTGGAGATAACGGGCGAACCGCCCGGGCTGTTGGCGCGGATGACGATGCCTTTTGCATTCGGATTGTTGTAGGCCGCCTCCATGCTGTCGCGCAGCATTTTGACCTGATCGTCCATGCCGCCGCCTATTTCGCCTTCCAATGTGATGACTGCCGTATGCTCTTTACCTGTGGCCAGCCCTTGTCCGGCCGTGCCGTCGTCCGAACCGAACCATAATGCGGCAATCAGCAGGACGCCGATAATCCGCCAGAAGTTGCGCCAAAAACGGGCGCGCCGCTGCTCTTTATAGGCGGCAAGCAGTACGTCGCGCAACACGTCCCGTTCCCAGCGGCCTTCCGGGCCGTCCGGACGTTTATCGGGGTATCCGTTGGTTTCTTGCATAATTTTCCTTTGTTTCTAAATAAATCCTAAATCAGGTTCGGGGCATTTTATAACGAAACTTCCGGCTGAAAAACCTTCCGTTTACTCGAATGCCTCAAAATACGCCAGCAGGGTTTGCGGCAGCCATTGCAGGTTCAGACGACCTTTGTCGCGGCTGACGAACGCAGCGTGTCCGCCGTATTGGGGTTGCAGCAGTGTAACGGCGGATGAAACCTCTTCTACCGTCGGCAAGGCTTTCGGCGGCAGAAACGGGTCGTTGACGGCGTTGAGCAGCAAAAGCGGCGTACGCACGGTTTTCAGCCAAGGCTTGCACGAAGCGCGGCGGTAATAATCATGCCGGTCGGCGAAACCGTGCAGCGGCGCGGTAAACCTGTCGTCAAAATCCCCCAGCGTTTTGCATTCTTTCAATGAGGTCGTCTGAAAACCTGTTGCGGCGGCTTTGGGCAATAAAGATTTTAAAAAATAGCGGGTATAGAGCAGTTTTGACATTCCCTTATCAAAGCGAGTGCCTGCCGCTGCCGCATCCACCGGCGCAGAGACGGCGGCAGCGGCGTAAGGGACAGCAGCTATGCCCAGACTGCCGTATTCGCCCAAATATTTTGCCAGCGCATTGCCGCCCAAAGACACGCCCGCCACATAAATCCTGCGGTAGCGTTCCGAAAGCATTTCCAGCATAAAGCCGATTTCCCGCGTATCGCCCAAATGATAAAACACAGGCGCGGTATTCTCCACGCCGCCGCAACTGCGGAAATGCACCACCACGCCGTTCCAGCCTTTTTCAATGACCGCGCGCATCAATTCAACGGCGTAATGGCTGCGGCTGCTGCCCTCCAATCCGTGAAACAAAACCACCAAAGGCGCATCAGGATTGGCGGCATCGACAAAATCACAGGCAACCAAAGTGCGTCCCGTACTGTCCGGCAGCAGCTCGCGGCGGTAGGCAGGGGCGGGGCGTTGAATGAATTTGGCAAATATTGTATCCGCATGACCGTTGCGCAGCCATAAGGGCGTATTCGGGCATAAGGTTTCCATTATTCGAAATCCTTTTTGAAAGCAACATAATAAACCAATAGAGCCGTCAGCGTCCCATTCGTCCATCCCGCCCAAACATCCGTCGGATAATGTACGCCTAAATAAACCCGTGAAAACCCCGTCAACAAGGCAAATAAGATGCCGACGGCAAAAGCGGTACGGCGGTATGCAGTCCGATAACACAATAGAATCAGCATCACTGCGACTGCGGCGGAAAACGTACTATGCCCGCTCGGAAACGAAAAATTGGCCTCTTCAACGGCACGAGGCCAAAGCAACGGGCGCGGACGCTGTATCCATGCCTTTATCCAAAGCATATTCAAAGTCGGCAACAATGCCGCCAAAGGCACAAATACCGCTGCCCGCAGTTTGTCAAACCTCCACAGGCATACCGCCGCCAAACAGACCAGCGATACGGCGACGGCGGTTTTACCCAGATAATGAAGCAACAGCGCAATCGGAAAAAACCATTGTCCCGTCTGCTCGTGAATGACAAGCATCAACGGACGTTCGAATGCAAAACTCCCGCCATTTGCCAGATAGGCACCGATATAAACAGAAAGAGGCAAAAATACCACAATGGCAGTTTGTACAAAACGGCGGAAAAAAAGAAAAAAATCAGGCATAAATCAGTGAAAAAAATCAGGTTTGAATCAAATATCCGACAAACAAACCGCGTTCGCAATCAAGAAGGATGAACTGATAGTCTTTGGCATTAATTTTTGATAATTATTGCTTTTTCCTCTCTGGAAAATCAGGTAAACCGAATAAGGATACCGCGAGAGAGTGTTATTCTGACCGTACAAACCAAACGGCATCCGTATCGTTTCCCGCCAGGGCAGGCGGATGGTTCCGATAATAATTTCATTAAACATTCGGAGGTTATTATGTCTGTGTCAGTATTGTTTTTAGAGGCGATTGTGGCTGTCGGCCTGGCATCCGTCGCCGCCATCGGCATACTGTGGGCAGGCGGATCGGACTGGTAGTCCGTCCGTATGCCGTCCCGCAAAAGGTCGTCTGAAAAACATTTTGCTTTTCAGACGACCTTTTTTATCAATTTGAAGTCTGCGTGGGATAAACCGAACCTAGTACCTGTCAAACCTGCCACCCGCCCTACGAAATGATGATGCCTTATCTATTTCGAGGACGGAACCTGCACTACGGTTTCCCGCCCCTTGTCTGCCGAAGAAAAAACGGTTGAGTGAAGATAATCTATTGATTCTGAAAAGGCTCATATTCAAGCAGCCGCCTATTCCGGCAAACGGAATAGATTCAGGACGATGTCGTCTGAAAATCTGAATTTCGAGGTTTCAGACAACCTTTTTAAACATCATTCATATTTGATTGGATGCGACGGTAACGACGAAAACGGTTTTTTCTTTCTCTCGCTATATTATTAGGGTCGGCTTGATTTCGGATGGATGCCGCTTACTGCAAAACAAAACGTCGTCTGAAAAACTTTCAGACGACGTCTGCATCCGCCTTAGCGTATGTCGATGTGCGCACCTTCATGCAGTTCGCGCAGCAGGTTGATTTCCGCCTGTTCGGCTTTTTTGCGCGACAGATATTGGCGTACGGCGTTGCGTTGGCGCTCTTCGGGCGTGCCGGCGTCACGGACATCGTTCAGCTTAATGATGTGCCAGCCGAATTGTGTGCGTACGGGTGGGCTGACTTGGCCGGGTTTGAGTTTGTGGACGGCTTCTTCAAACGGCGGAACCATCATGCCGTCGGCGAACCAGCCTAAATTACCGCCGCTGCTCGCGCTGCCGTCTTGCGAATATTGGCGCGCCAAACCGGCGAAGTCTGCGCCGCTGCGGGCTTGTGCGTAGATTTTGCGGATGGTGCTTTCCGCGCCGGCCGCAGCGTTTTCGTTGTCTGCCTTAATCAGAATGTGTTGCGCATTGTATTGGCGCAGCGGCTCGCCTTCGGGCAGGGCGATGCCTTGCTGTTTCGCCTGTTCGATGGCGCGTGCAACTTCGGCATCGCTGACGCGGCTGTGCTGCATGACTGCCTGTTGGCGCACTTTTTCTGCGATGATGCTGTCCGCAATTTCACGGCGGATAGAGGCAGACGGGTTTTTCAGTGAAGGATTGGCGGCAATGACCGCCTCGATTTCTGCGTTATCTGCTTGAATATTCTTTCGTTTGCCCGCTTGGATAATCAGGGATTGGTTGATGAGTTGCGCCAGAACTTGTTCGCGCAATTCGTTATCGCCGATTTGTGTGCCTTTAGGGATGGTTCGGCGCGCCCGTTCGACTGCCTGCGCCAGTTGGCGGCGGGTAATCACTTCGTTGTCGGCGATGGCGGCAATGCCGTCGCTCAGATGTACGCCGTCAGAACGGGTTTCGGTATCGGTCGTCTGAACAGCGACGGGTTTGACGGATTTTTTTACTGTTTTGGCCTTAGGGGCTGCGTGTGCGTTCAATGCCAGACCGAGTGCGGCGGCAAGAATCAGGGGTTTGACGTTCATGGGGTAACTACCTCGTTGGTTTTGCTGTAGCCAGGAATGGCCAAGCGCAGTTTTTCAAATGGATTGTTGCCGAGATTGCTCAGGTCTTTGAGTTGGAGATTGAAGAATACGGCGTTTTTGCGGCTGTTTTCGCCGGTCACGTAGCGTTGTCCGACGAGGCTCGCACTCCAGCAGCCGCAATCGCTTTTGTATTCCGCGCTAACCAAGATTTCAAGCGGTTTCTTGGCTTGGATTTCGTAGTTGTAACGTGCGACGGCGTAAAGGTTTTTACGGATGGGCCATTGCGCCGCCAAATCGATTTGGCGGATTTTGTCGTAGAAATAGTTGCCGTCCGATTGCAGGTAAATGCGTTCGTTGCGGCCGTATTTGTAACGTGCACTCAATACTTTGCCCGGCTCGGGATTGTAGCGGACGGTCGCGGCGTAGCTTTCGGCGCGGCTTTCGTTTTGGTTGTAGTGGATATCGAAGCCGGCATGGATGCTGTCGCTCAGTTTGCCGTGCGCGAAGCCGACCCAGTCGGATTGGCTGCGTTCATAACGGCCGACGCTGCCGTCCAGCAATACGTTGTCGTTTTTGAAATAAAACTTCTGTCCGATGCCGGCACGGAACAGCTCGGCACCGTTGTTCGGATTGAGGAATCGGGTTTGCGCGGCGGCGGTCAGGCTGTTGGCGGAGTTGATGCGGTCGTTGCCGACGTACAGGTTTTCACGGAAAAGCTGGTTGTAAGAGAAGCTGTTTTCCGAGGTGTCGAAATTGGGTAAGTCGTTTTGGGACTTGGTCGGGATGTAGTTGTAGAACAGGCGCGGTTCGAGGGTTTGAAGATAGGCTTTGCCGAACACATTGGCGTTGCGCTCGAAGGTCATGCCGGTATCGACGTTGAATATCGGCAATACGCGGCTGACGCGGCGGCTGGATTGGTTGCCGAACGAGCCTAAGTCGTAATAAGTCGCGTGTACGCCGATTTTCGGACGGATATAGCCCCATTGGTTGTTGAAATCCCAACGGACGCTGGGATACAGCACGGTACGGCTGCCGTCTTGTTTGCTGTCGTGGACGAAACGGGTGAACTGGCTGAATACGTTGATATTCGCCTTGCCTATGGTTTTCTGCCAACGTCCGGTCAGACGCGGCATGATGGCGTAAGGTTCGTCTTTGTAACCGTTTTGGTTGGCAAGGGTTTGGTATTTCTGTACGTTCAACGCACCGTCAAAAGAGCCGCCCCAGATATTGTCGCCGTAGTTCAGCCACAGTTGGCGGTTGAGGTTGACGTTGCTGGCAATGTCCTCGCGTCCGTAGAAATCGCGGTAGTAATTGTCGTCTGAAACCTGATTAAAGTTGATGCCGCCGCTGAGTTTGTCGGTCAGTTGGTGGTTGTGGTCAAACTTGATTTGATAGCGGTTGTTTTCATGGCGTTTTTTATCGTGCGGCATCCAATCGCCGTCAATGACGCCGTTAAATTTCGGTTCGAGATAGCGGACCTGTCCGCCAAGCTGCACGCCGCGCGAGCTGATGATGCCGGGGCGGAAGGTGGCGTCCAAGTTGGGGGCGAGGTTGAAATAATAAGGAAGGGCGAGTTCCAAACCATCCGAACCGGTTGACAAGGTCGGCACCAACAGACCGCTCTTGCGATGGCCGTTGAGCGGGAAATCCGCCCAAGGCGTATAAAGTACGGGAACGCCGCCGAACACCAGCGATGCGTCTTTTGCCACGCCTATGCCCGTTTCCTGATCGGTTTCGATGCTTTTCGCTTTGATGAACCAACTCGCATCACCGGGCGAGCAGGTATTGAATTTGGTATTGATGAGCTTGTACAGCCCTTTGCCTTTCATTTCCGCCTTTTCGCTGACACTTTGGAGGCGGCGGCCGTCTTTTTCGGCATCGACGCGGACGTATTCGCTCGAGCCGGTATTGTCTTTCAGGTTGTACACCAAAGTATCGCCGCTGACGGTCGAACCGTCTTGATACAGCGTAAAGCGGTCGCCCGCCCTGACGGTATCGCTGGTTTGGTCGTAATCCGCCCAATCGGCGTTCAACACTTCCTGATTGCGCTCGATGATGACATCGCCTTCGGCGCGGACGGCGACTTTAGACTGTCCGGCAACCTTGTCCGCAATCACGCGGGTGTAGTCCTGCGGCAGGGGTTCTTCGCCGCTGCGTTTGATTTCAGGCTGCTTGTTTGCTTCGGAAGCCTGATGCTGGCAAAACAGGCAGGTATCGCCCAAGGACAATTTATCCTGATCGGCAGGACGACGGTTTTCCCCGCTCTGAACCGCAGGCGGGGTGGCCCTTACCGGCTCGTAATCGGCAGGTTGCGGCAAAGATGCATTTTGCGCATATGCCCCTCCCGCGCCGAAGCCGACGCTTAACGCCAAAACCAATGGTTTGAGTGAAAATAAACGAGCCAAAATCGCCCCTTAAATCGGTTTGCCAGTTAGAATAGCGGTTATTTTAACCTGAAAATCCGCGACACCGCTATGCAACGACAAACCGAATTACAAAATTGGCTTCGCGCCGTCTATCCCGAACAAAACTTCGAATTGAGCTTCGCCGCCGCCGATGCCGACTTCCGACGCTACTTCCGCGCTGCTTTTGCCGACGGCAAGACCGTCATCTGTATGGATGCGCCGCCCGATATAATGAGCGTCGCTCCTTACCTAAAAGTGCAAAAACTTTTCAATATGCTTAACGTTCCCCAAGTATTGCATGTGGACGAAGCGCAGGGATTTATGGTGCTCAACGACTTGGGCAACACCACTTTCCTGACCGCCATGCAGCAAGAACAAGGCGCGGAGGCACACAAAGTCCTGCTGCTTGAAGCCATAGACGAACTGGTCGAGCTGCAAAAAGCCAGCCGCGCGGGCGAATTGCCCGATTACGACCGCGACATCATGCTGCGCGAAATCAACCTTTTCCCCGAATGGTTCGTCGCCAAAGAGCTCGGACGCGAACTCAACTTCAAACAACGCCAGCTTTGGCAGCAAACCATAGACACCCTGCTGCCGCCGCTGCTTGCCCAGCCGCAGGTGTACGTCCACCGCGACTTCATCGTCCGCAACCTCATGCTCACCACCGGCCGACCCGGCGTACTCGACTTCCAAGATGCACTCTACGGCCCGATTTCCTACGACTTGGTTTCCCTCCTGCGCGACGCCTTCATCGAATGGGAAGAAGAATTCGTCTTGGACTTGGTCATCCGTTACTGGGAAAAAGCCCGCGCCGCCGGATTGCCCGTACCCGCCGCGTTTGACGAGTTTTACCGCTGGTTTGAATGGATGGGCGTACAACGCCATCTGAAAGTCGCCGGCATCTTCGCCCGCCTGTACTACCGCGACGGCAAAGACAAATACCGCCCCGAAATCCCGCGCTTCCTCAACTACCTGCGCCGCACCTCCCGCCGCTACACCGAGCTTGCTCCGTTGTATGCGCTGTTGGTCGAACTGGTCGGCGATGATGAATTGGAAACCGGGTTTACGTTTTAAAAGGCAGAGACCTTTGCAAAATTCCCCAAAATCCCCTAAATTCCCACCAAGACATTTAGGGGATTTCCCATGAGCACCTTCTTCCAACAAACCGCACAAGCCATGA
>ERZ772997.320-NODE-320-length-16857-cov-51.3275_pt1 | contig 16857 bp, 8 predicted proteins | sample MGYA00511127_ERZ772997 | MGnify/ENA primary metagenome ERZ772997 (study PRJEB29015, sample SAMEA2738070) | human oral metagenome | biome: human oral; feature: human-associated habitat; material: saliva | place: China | collected 2215 ... | reverse complement strand
CTTTGCGCAACACGCGCTTGTCGGTCAGGCGGACGTCTTTTTCTTTTAAAAACAAAGTCAGCAGCGTGTGTGATTCGATGTAGCCGATGACGCGCTCCAAATCGCCGTCGCACACCAAGAATTTGTTGTGTGGCTTTTCAGACATGATTTCCAACACGGTATCGCTGCCGTCGTTTTTATCGAAATAGGCGATGTATTCGCGCGTGCTCATGGTGGAAGTCACCGTGCGCGCCTGCATGTCGAAGATATTTTCAATCAGGTAGTGTTCCTGTTCTTTCAACACGCCCGCCTGTGCGCCCGCATCGACGACGGCGTAAATGTCTTCCGAGGTCAACTGCTCTTGGCGGACGGTGGAAATTTTGAAAAGTTTGAATATCGCGTTCGCCAGCCCGTCAAATGTCCAAACGAAAGGCTTTAGGATAAAAATCAAAAACATCATCGGCCGTACGATGCGCACCGCCACTGCTTCGGGATGGGTCATCGCTATGCGTTTGGGCATCAGGTCGGCAATCAGGATGAAGCTGCCCGTTACCAGTGCAAACGTCAGCAGCGACGCGGCCGTACTGCCCCAACTGCCCGCGTTTGCCAACAAACCGCCAAAATAAGGGCGCACCGCCGCTTCGCCGACGATACCGGCGAGAATGGCAACGGCGTTCAAACCGATTTGGACGACGGTGATGAAACTGCCCGGCTGCTGCTGCATGTTGAGCACATCCAGCGCGCGCGTGTCGCCGCCGTCTTTTGCCATGACTTGCAATTTGATTTTGCGCGCCGAGGCGAGCGCGAGTTCGGAGCAGGAAACGAATGCGCTGATGACGATCAGCAGGACCAATAACAATAAGGCTTCGAGAATATTCATGAAAAACAGTGTGTGTGGCAAACAGAAGACATTTTAGCATTAAAGGTCGTCTGAAAAATTCAGACGACCCTTTTAGATTAGGCGGCAGATTGTCTTTCACCTTCAAACGGATGGCTTAACCTTTGGCGGTAAAGCGTTTGTTGACGCGCAGGCGTTCGCCGCGGCCGGCTTTTTTGATTTCCAGCCAGTCGGTGTAGATGGCGTGGATGAGGTGGTTTATGGTTTCAAAGCCGTATTGCTGCGGGTCGGTGCCTTGTGCGGCGAGTTGCTTCGATACGTCGCTCAAACGCGCCCAGCCTTGTTCGTCGGCGTGGGTATCGACTGCCTGCTGTACGGCGGGAATAACGCGGGTAACGGGCAGTTTGCTGCTTTTGGCGGCAGGTTCGGGTTTGACGGGTGTCGGTTGCGCGGTGTCTGCCGCAGGGCTTGGTGCGGTATTTTCGTTTTTGGTTGGGTTGGTTTTTTTGCTGCGCGTTTTGCGTTTTTGTGCGGCATTGGGGTCGTCTGAAACGGTTTCTTCTGCCTGATGGGTTGCCACTGGGTTTTCAGACGACCTCTCTGTCGGCTTGTCGGCGGATTTGCGGCGGCGGACTTGGAGTTGGTTGTTGTCGGTGCGGTGTTCGAAGATGTCGAAGGATTTGATGAGGTCGGAGAGTTTGCCGTAACCGTAAAGCCTTGAGTCGAAATCGGGATTGATTTTGCTGATGTAGCTGCCGATGGGACCGAGGTTTGCCCAGCCGAGGTCGTCGGCGTTTTCGCGCACGGCGCGTTTGAGCAGGGATAGCGCGTCAGGGGCGGCGGCTGGGGTGTTTTTGCCGCTGTTCTTCTCTTTTTCTTGGCGTTGTTTTTCGGGACGGAAGATTTCGGTGTAGATGAATTTGTCGCAGGCTTTGCGGAAGGCTTCGGGCGTTTTCTTTTCGCCGAAACCATACACGGTCAGTCCGCTTTCGCGCAGGCGGCTTGCCAGGCGGGTGAAGTCGGAATCGCTGGATACGATGCAGAAGCCGTCGAAGTTGCCGCTGTATAGCAAATCCATCGCGTCGATGACCAGCGCCATATCGGTGGCGTTTTTGCCTTTGGTGTAGGCGAATTGTTGGACGGGGATGATGGCGTGGGGCAGGAGGGCGGCTTTCCATTTGGAAAGGCCGTGGCTCCAGTCGCCGTAGATGCGTTTGACGCTGGCGATGCCGTATTTGGCAACTTCTTCGAGCAGTCGGTCGATGATGTCGGCGGGGGCGTTGTCGGCGTCGATGAGGACGGCGAGTTTTTTGTTGGCCAATGTGGTCATGGGGACTCCGTGGTATTCATGTCAGTCGAGGTCGTCTGAAAACTGGTTTTCAGACGACCTCGATCTTTTAAAGCATATCTTGTATGGCGGCGCGTTCTTCTTCCAGCTCCGCCAGTGTTGCGGCGATGCGTTGGCGGCTGAACTCATCCGACAAGTCCAAGCCTTGGACGATGCGGTAGCTGCCTGCGTCGCAAATGACGGGGAAACCGAAAATCAAACCTTCGGGGATGCCGTAAGAGCCGTCGGAAGGAACGCCCATCGTTATCCATTTGCCGCTGCTGCCGAGCAGCCAGTCGCGCAGGTGGTAGATGGCGGCATTCGCGGCGGAGGCGGCGGACGACGAACCGCGCGCGGCGATGATGGCGGCACCGCGTCCGGCGATTTTCGGCATGAAGACTTCGGTGTTCCAATCGGGTTCGGTAATCATGTCTTTGACGGACTCGCCGTTGCTGGTGGCGTAGCGGTAGTCGGCGTACATGGTCGGGCTGTGGTTGCCCCAGACGCACATTTGCTCGATGGAAGGAATCGGGCGGTTGATTTTCTCGGCGACTTGGCTGACGGCGCGGTGGTGGTCGAGACGCATCAGGGCGGTGAAGTTTTCCGGCGGGATGTCGGGCGCGGATTTCATGGCGATGTAGGCGTTGGTGTTGGCGGGGTTGCCGACGACGAGGACTTTGACGTCGCGATGGGCAACTTTGTTCAACGCCGCGCCTTGTACTTTGAAAATTTCGGCGTTGGCGTGCAGCAGGTCGGCGCGTTCCATGCCTTGCGTACGCGGGCGCGCACCGATCAAGAGGGCGATGTCGGCATCTTTGAAGGCGACTTCGGGGTCGTCTGTGGCGAAGATGTCGGCAAGGAGCGGGAAAGCGCAATCCTGCATTTCCATAATCACGCCGCGCAATGCCTGCTGCGCCTGTGGCAGATCGAGTAATTGCAGGATAACGGGTTGGTCGCGTCCGAGCATAATGCCGCCGGCGATACGGAACAGGGTCGCATAGGCAATTTGCCCTGCGGCGCCGGTAACGGCGATGCGGACGGGAGGCTTGAGTGTCATGTTTTTCCTTTTGAAGTCGTTGTTTTACTTGGTCTGCGGATTATAACAGCATTGAGTATTAGAGAATGAAAAGGTCGTCTGAAACTGGGAATAGATTTTCAGACGACCTTTTCGATTTTGGCAAATACTGAAATATTGCTTACGGCAGGAGTTTGCCCGGATTCATGATGTCGTGCGGGTCAAGCTGGGCTTTGATGGCTCGCATCAGGGCGATTTCGGACGGGGTGCGGACGCTGGGGAGCCAGTGTTTCTTGATGGTGCCGATACCGTGTTCCGCCGCGATGGTACCGTGGCAGGCGAGGATGTGTTCATAGACGATGGTGTTGACGGCATCTTCGTAGCGGTAGGCTTCGTTGCTCAAGACGTCGGGCAGGAAGGTGTTGTAATGCAGGCTGCCGTCGCCCAAATGTCCGAAGCAGACAATTTGTATGCCGGGGAAACGGGCTTCCAAGGCGGGGGCGCATTGACGGACAAAGGCGGCGACTTGGGCGATTGGGACGGCGATATCGTGTTTGATACTGGTGCCGAGCTTGCGCTGGGAGGCGGAAATGTTTTCACGCAGCGTCCACAGGTCGAGGCGCTCTTGTTCGGATTGCGCGATGATGCTGTTTTCTTTGCCGTTTTGATAGAGAAACTCGGCAAGTTTTTCGTCGAGCGCGGCATCGGGAACGGAGTCGGTCAGTTCGAGCAGGACGTGCCAGTTTGCATCGGTCGGCTGTTTGAGATGACTGAACTCGGAAGACAATGCCAAAGCGTAGCGGCTGATCAGCTCGAAACTGGTGAGGCGTTCGGCAAAATGCCCTTGTACGGCTGTTAAAAGCTGTACGGCAGATTCGATGTCATCCAAACCTACCCACGCGGTGGCTGTGGTTTGCGGGCGGGCGAAGAGTTTGAGCGTGGCGGCGGTGATAATGCCGAGCGTGCCTTCGCTGCCGATAAAGAGGTGGCGCAGGTCGTAACCGGTGGTATTTTTGTGCAGCGGTTGGAGATGGGAAACAAGTTCGCCATTGGGCAGGACGACTTCCAAACCCAATACCAAGTCGCGCATACTGCCGTAGCGTAAAACGTTTAATCCGCCGGCGTTGCAGGCGATATTGCCGCCGATTTCGCACGAGCCTTCGCTGGCAAGGCTGAGGGGGAACAGTCTGCCTGCTTCGGCTGCCGCTTTTTGGACGTTTTGCAGGATTACGCCTGCTTCGACGGTGATGCTGTTGTCGGCAAGGTTGATTTCGCGGACACGGTTGATTTTGGAAAGGTTGAGCAGTACGCCGCCGGAAGCTACCGCCGCGCCGCACAAACCGGTATTGCCGCCCTGTGGGGTAACGGGGATACGGTGTTTAAAACAAAACCGCATGATTTCTTGTACATTTTCTATGGAATGCGGTTGCAAGATGATGTCCGGTTCAGAAACAAAGCGGCGGCGCTGGTCATTTAACAAGGCCGGAGTGGCTTCGAGGATTTCGGCGGGGGAAAGGAATTCAAGAAAACGGTCGTACAGATTGGGCATAACGGGCAGCAAGGATGGTTTATGTGTGTACGGAGGATTATATAGCGGATAAGGGGAACGAAAAACGGTAAAGGTCGTCTGAAAAATAAAAAAGCAGGATACAATCTGTATCCTGCTTTTTTAACTGTAAAAATATTATTTTGCAGCAGAAGCGGCTTCAGTAGCAGCAGAGGCAGCTTCGGTAGCGGCAGAAGCGGCTTCAGTAGCAGCAGAAGCGGCTTCGGTAGCAGCGGCTTCGGTAGCAGAAGCAGCAGCTTCAGTAGCAGCAGAGGCAGCTTCGGTAGCAGCAGATGCAGCTTCAGAAGCGGCAGAAGCAGCAGTGTCAGCAGCTTTGTCGCCACAAGCAGCCAGAGCCAAAGAGAACAAAGCAGCAGCGATCAGAGATTTTTTCATTTTGAGACCTTCTTTAAATCGATTTAAATAAAAACGGAACGATTGAAAACGGCATAAAGCCGTTCCCTTAGAGTAAAAATTCATTGCTGAATTTCCTGCATTATGCCCCACAGGATGGCTCGGCGCAACGATACAGACGAATTAGTAATCTTTTAGTAACTTCTAATCAATCCGGAATGGACGAAAGTTGTGGAAGAAACTAATCCACATAGATTGTTACCTAGGGTACATTTGAAATAAACTGTATAGTAAAATTTATTGATTTCATGTATTTATGATTAAATAATGCACAATCTGCCTCTATTTCTGATTTGTTTGAATAACCTGCATAAAACCATTATGCATAGAAATACAAGTTGTAAAAAAGTTACACAATTATAAAAATTATCAAAATTTACACTTCCGTCTGTCGCAGGTTAAATATTATTTATCTGAATTAACGGTTGTTAATTTGTGAATATTAGGATAAATCTCCGTACATGACGGCGGTGTGTTAAAATGTTTTGGATTTGTTGGCAGAGGGTTGTCAATAAAGCCTGTTTTGATAAACGGTCATGATAAAGGATAAAGAATGGCTATTAAAAAAAATTCCGTGGTTTCGCTTCACTATGAAATGTACGATGCGGATAACCAACTGCTGGACAAAACCGAAGAACCCATCGCCTATCTGCACGGCGGATATGACGGCATTTTCCCTTTGGTGGAAGAAGCTTTGCACGAGAAAAACGTCGGTGATACCGTTGAAGTCGCGCTGTCTCCCGATGATGCGTTCGGCGAACAAGATCCCGGCCTGGTGCGTATCGAAGATGTCAGCGTATTCCCGGTTGAAGTGGAAGTCGGCATGATGTTCGAAGCCGATGATCCTGAAACCGGCGATGTCTTGGTTTATCGCTTAACCGATGTAGCAGACGGCAAAGCCGTAGTAGACGGCAACCATCCGCTTGCCGGCATGAAAATCTTGTTCAAAGCGACAGTTGACAGCGTGCGCGATGCGACTGAAGAAGAAATCGTACACGGCCACGTTCACGGTCCGCACGGTCATCATCACTAATTAATCTAATTTGAAACAATAAAAGGTCGTCTGAAAACAGGATTGGGTTTCTGTTTTCAGACGACCTTTTTATATCCTGCAAACCCATACCCAAATATAGATGAAACATTCCGACAACCATCAAAATTGAGCTGCCCCTATCGCCCAAAAATTTTGGGATAAGTCAAACTAAGCAGGGAAATTCTGGTCTGAACGGTTGTTTTCTCTGAATTATGGGAAACATTCAATCTTATTTATATTAAGATTCGGTTTATTGTAAACAGGCGAATTGTGTCATGAGCGAACATTTGGAAGAGCAGGCTGCGGGCTTGGGTATTGATTTGGGTTTTCACGACATCGGTGGAATTTATCATGCGGCCAAGCCCGAGGTTTTGGAAGGGATTATTAAGGCTTTGCAGCAGGACGGTTTTTCAGACGACCTTTATGCGGATACTTTGGTGGCGCATGAAAATGGTCGGGAATCTTTACAACTGCCTGCTGAGTTTCATGGCGCGGCTGAAGTTTGCTTGGAAGACGAAGCAGGCGGACGGCAGGTTTTGCCGTTGAACCATGGCGAAGACGGCGTGCTTTGGGTTGCGCTGCCGGCTTTGGCTTGCGGCTATTACACTTTGTCTGCGGAAGTGGAAGGCGGCGTCCGCAAGGTGCGGCTGGTGGTTGCGCCGCAGTCGGTTTATCAGCCGAAAATGCTGGAACACGGTTTGCGCATGAACGGGCTGACGACGCATTTGTACAGCCTGCGTTCGCAACGGAACTGGGGCATCGGGGATTTTACCGATTTGCTGGATTTGATGGCGTTTGCGGCGGATAAGCAACTGGATTTCGTCGGCATCAATCCACTGCACGCGCTTTTCAGCGCCAAGCCTGCTTTTGCCAGCCCGTACAGCCCGTCTTCGCGCGAATGGCTCAATCCGATTTATCTGGATGTGGAGAAGGTCGGCGCGTTTTCCTACAACGAAAAGCTGAAAAACTGGCTCAAGCAGCCGAATATCTGCCAGCGCATTGCGGCGTTGCGGATTACGGAAACCGTCGCTTATACGGCGGTTTGGGCGTTCAAGCGCGATGCTTTGCAGAGGGCGTTTGACGCGTTTGAAAACGACGGATGCGAAGCCGCCGAACAAGAGCGGGCGGCATTTGACGCCTTTGTCGAAGAACGCGGCTGGGCTTTGGAAGGCTTCGGTTTGTTTGAGGCGTTGGATCAGTATTACAACCGCTCCGGCGAAGTGGGTTGGCTGTCTTGGCAGGCGGAGTTTCATGATCCGCATGGCGAGGCAGTTCAAAGATTTGCACAGGGTCATCGCCGCGAAATCCGTTTTTATATGTGGCTGCAATGGCTTTGCGCGGAGCAGTTGCGCGAAGTGAACGAGGCGGCTGCGGCGCGCGGCGTGAAGCTGGGGATTTACGGCGATTTGGCGGTCGGCGTAGCACGCGGCAGCGCAGACACTTGGCTTAACCGCGCCGATTACTGCATGGATATGGCGGTCGGTGCGCCGCCCGATCCATTCAGCCCGACGGGGCAAAACTGGGATTTGCCGCCGCTCAATCCGATGATGTTGAAGCACACGGGTTATGAGAAGTTCGTCCGACTGTTGCGTGAAAATATGCGGCTTTACGGCATCTTGCGCATTGATCATGTGATGGCTTTGTGCCGTCTGTGGTGGGTTGCGGGCGAGACGGCGGACTTTGGCGCGTATGTGCATTACGACGCAAATGTGATGTTTGCCATCCTGGCTTTGGAAAGCAGGCGGAATCAATGCGTGGTCATCGGCGAGGATTTGGGAACGGTACCCGATCAGGCGCGGTATTTGCTGAACCGCTATCAGGTGTTTTCTTATAAGGTCGTGTATTTCAGCAAAGGCTGGCACGGCTTTGAGTTGCCCGAAGAATATCCCGAACAGGCGATTACGGTGGTCAGCACGCACGATGTCGCGCCCTTGGCGGGCTATTGGACGGGCAAGGATTTAGATTTGATGTTCCGCTTGGGTACGATTCCCGATGCGGAAACTTTTCAGACGACCTTGGAAGCGCGCGAACACGACAAGGCGGATTTGTTCGATAAGTTGAAACACGCCGGCTGCCTGCCTGCCGACGCCGAGATGTCGTCTGAAATTGACGAAACGCTGTTAACCGCCTTGCACCGGTATGCCGCCATGAGCCGCAGCAAACTGTATGCGGTGCAGCTGGAAAACCTGCTGGGCATGAGCGACAACCTGAATGTGCCGGGCGTTTCCGAGGGTTATCCCAACTGGGCGCGCAAAATGCCCGTCGCGCTTGAAGATTTTCCCCACAACCGCCTGATGGGCGGCCAACTTGCCATGATTGGAGAGGTACGCATGAAGAAAAACAGCCGGATGAAGCCTTATCACGAGCTTGACCAAGTCGAACGCGACACGGTCGAAAGCCTGTTTCTTGCCACCCACAGCGATTTGTTCGCCTATTTGGGACGACACCGCCTTGCCGAAGGCGACGAGGTCGTACGGACCCTGATTCCGAACGCTTGGGGCGTGGATATTGTCAACCGTGAGAGCGGCGAACTGATTACGTCGTCTGAAAAAGTCGATGAACGCGGATTTTTTGTTGCCGTGTTGCCCGAAGGTGCGCCCGATTATGCGTTGAACGTCCGTTATGCCGAAGATGCCGAGCCTGTGCGTGAAGAAGACCCTTACCGCTTCGGCTCTGCCTTAAAAGATATGGATTCTTGGTTGCTGGCGGAAGGCAAACACCTGCGTCCTTATGAAACTTTGGGCGCGCATTTTGCCGAAGTGGACGGCGTGAAAGGTGTGAGCTTTGCAGTATGGGCGCCGAACGCGCAGCGCGTATCCGTCATCGGCGAATTCAACCACTGGGACGGCCGCCGCCACGTCATGCGTTTCCACCGCGACAACGGCATTTGGGACATCTTCATCCCCGCCGTCAAACTCAACGCCCTCTACAAATTTGAAATCCGCGATGCCAACGGCAATGTACGGCAAAAAACCGACCCGTATGCCTTCGGCGCAGAGTTGCGTCCGAATACGGCGTCTGTCGTGCGCGGTTTGCCGGAAAAAGTCGAAACACCCGACTTCCGCGCCCGCGCCAACGCCATTGACGCACCTATCAGCATTTATGAAGTGCATTTGGGTTCGTGGAAACGCAATCCCGAAAACAACTTCTGGCTGACTTACGAACAGCTCGCCAAAGAATTGGTCGCATACGTCAAAGACATGGGCTTCACCCATATCGAATTCCTGCCCGTTTCCGAATACCCGTTTGACGGCTCGTGGGGCTATCAGGCGACTGGATTGTATGCGCCGACCAGCCGTTTCGGTTCGCCCGACGAATTGCGCGCCCTGATTAAAGCCGCCCACGACGAAGGCATCGGCGTCATCCTCGACTGGGTGGTCGGACACTTCCCGACCGACGACCACGGGCTTGCCAAGTTTGACGGCACCGCGCTGTACGAACACGCCGACCCGCGCGAAGGCTACCATCAAGACTGGAATACCCTGATTTACAACTTCGGCAGGAACGAAGTCAAAAACTTCCTGCAAGGCAATGCCCTGTATTGGATAGAGCGTTTCGGTTTCGACGGTATCCGCGTGGACGCCGTCGCTTCCATGATTTATCGCAACTACTCGCGCAAAGACGGCGAATGGATACCCAACCAATACGGCGGCCATGAAAACCTCGAGGCCATCGCCTTCCTGCGCGATACCAACACCATGCTGAAAGAGGTCGTCCCCTCCGCCACCGAAATCGCCGAAGAATCCACCTCGTTCGCCAACGTAACCCGTCAAGAAGGCTTGAACTTCAGCTACAAATGGAACATGGGCTGGATGAACGACACCTTGCGCTACATGATGGAAGACCCCATCAACCGCAAATACCACCACAACAAAATGACCTTCGGCATGATGTACCAATACAGCGAAAACTTCGTCCTGCCGCTCTCGCACGACGAAGTCGTACACGGCAAACGCTCGCTGCTCGGACGGATGCCCGGCGACTGCTGGCAGCAATTCGCCAACCTGCGCGCCTACTACGGCTTCATGTACGGCTTCCCCGGCAAAAAACTCCTGTTTATGGGTAACGAGTTCGCGCAAGGCAGAGAGTGGAATTACAACGAAGAACTGGATTGGTTCCTGCTCGACCAAGAAGGCGGCTGGCACAAAGGCGTACAAAACTTCGTGCGCGATTTGAACCGCGTCTATAAAGACACCGCGCCGCTTTACCAGCTCGACCAATGGCCGGAAGGCTTCGAATGGCTGGTCGCCGACGACGGCAACAATTCCGTCTTCGTCTTCGAACGCCGCGACCGCGAAGGCAACCGCGTCATCGTCATCAGCAACTTCACGCCCGTCGTCCACGACAGCTACCGCTTCGGCGTGAACGAAGCCGGCGAATACCGCGAAATCCTCAATTCAGACGACCCCGGTTACAACGGCAGCGGCGTATCCGCCGGACAAACCCTGCAGACCGAAGAAATCTGGTCGCACGGCAGACCCAACTCGCTCGCCGTCAAAGTCCCGCCGCTGGCAACGGTTTACCTCTACAAAGCCGCCGAGCCAAGCGCAACGGAGGCAGCCGATCGGGCAGAAGGCGAAGCGTAAGTTTGGGCTGAACTTGTTTTTGAACGCAGAAAGACAGCTTCAAACCAACCGCTTTGCCTGTTTCAGACGACCTTTTGAGATGAAGGGGTCGTCTGAAATTTTTCGGGATAGCGGATAAAGTTCGATATGCCTGATGACATTAGTTTTGACTGGTAAGAGACATTGTGTAAAGACAAACGGATATAACAAAAGGTCGTCTGAAAACCTGTATTTCAAGTTTTCAGACGACCTTTTGCTTATCTGTATCAAATTATTTGCCGGCTTTCACGTCCTGCCATTGGCGGACCATGAATTTCAAAATGGTGGGCTGGATAGGAACCATGATGAAGCTGTTTTTCAAATCTTCGTCGCTCGGGAAAATGGTGCGGTCGTCCCTGAACTCGGCTTCCATCAGTTCGCGTGCGGGCTTGCTGGAAGGGGCGTAGGTGACGAAATTGCCGTTTTTCGCGGCGACTTCGGGGTCGAGGAAGTCGTTGATGTATTTGTGGGCGTTGGCGACGTTTTTCGCATCTTTCGGGATAACGAAGGAGTCCACCCAAATCCCCACGCCTTCTTTGGGCATCATGACGCGGATTTTTTCTTTGCCGCCCGCTTCTTCGGCACGCCGTCTGGCAATGTTCAAGTCGCCGCCGAAGCCGATGGTAACGCAGGTGTCGCCGCGCGCCAAGTCGTCGATGAAGCCGGACGAGGTAAAGCGTTTGATGTTGGGGCGGTTTTTCTTGAGCAGCTCGGTTGCCGCCTTGATGTCTTCGGTATCGTTGCTGTTGGGGTTTTTACCCATGTAGTTCAACACCATAGGATAGATTTCCGCCGCGCTGTCCAAGTAGCTGATGCCGCATTGTTTGAGCTTGGATGTATATTCGGGGTTGAACACCAAATCCCATTGGTTGTCCGGCAGTTTGTCCGTGCCCAAGGCTTTTTTCACGCGCTCGGTATTGATGGCAAAGGTGTTGGTTCCCCAATAAAACGGAACGGCGTATTCGTGGCTCGGATCGACGCCTTCCATCAGTTTCATCAATTCGGGATTGAGGTTTTTATAGTTGGGAATCAGGGATTTGTCGATTTTTTGATAAGCCCCCGCCTTAATCTGCCTGCCGACAAAGGTATTGGACGGGCCGACGATGTCGTAGCCTGATTTTCCGGTCAATACTTTACTTTCCAGCGTCTCATCGCTGTCGTACACGTCGTAAGTTACCTTGATACCGTTTTTCTTTTCAAAATCGGCGACGGTTTCGGGATCGACGTATTCCGACCAGTTGTAAATCCTCAATACATTTTGGTTTCCCGCCTGACCCGCTTTGTCGGAGGTATTTTTATCCGAACCTCCGCAGGCGGCGAGCATGACGGCGGTCAGGGCGATGAGTGGCAGATGTTTGGTCATTATCATTCCTTACATATCGGGTGGAAGGGAAAGTAAGGGATTATAAATCAGGCACGCACTATCTGATAGCAATTTCCATTATATTGATAGCCCGAAGGTCGTCTGAAAGTCCCTGATTCAATAGCTAGAAACAAGGTTTTGCGGTAATATAGCACCCATTTTCTTTCCACAATTACATACGGCCGGGAAGGTCGTCTGAAACCTTTTTAGTAGAGACATCGAAACATCATGAAAACCTCCGAACTACGCCAAAAATTCCTAAAATTCTTCGAATCCAAAGGCCACACCATCGTCCGCTCTTCCTCGCTCGTGCCGCACGACGACCCGACGCTGCTGTTTACCAACGCCGGTATGAACCAGTTTAAAGACGTATTCCTCGGCTTTGACAAACGTGCCTACAGCCGCGCCACCACCGCGCAAAAATGCGTACGCGCAGGCGGCAAACACAACGACTTGGAAAACGTCGGCTACACCGCCCGCCACCACACCTTCTTCGAAATGATGGGCAACTTCTCCTTCGGCGACTACTTCAAACGCGACGCCATCCACTTCGCTTGGGAGTTCCTCACTTCCCCCGAATGGCTGAACATCCCCAAAGAAAAACTCTTGGCGACCGTATATGCCGAAGACGACGAGGCCTACAACATCTGGCTGAACGAAATCGGTATGCCTGCCGAGCGCATCGTCCGCATCGGCGACAACAAAGGCGCGAAATACGCATCCGACAACTTCTGGCAGATGGGCGATACCGGTCCCTGTGGTCCGTGCTCCGAAATTTTCTACGACCACGGCGAAGAAATCTGGGGCGGCATTCCCGGCAGCCCCGAAGAAGACGGCGACCGCTGGATTGAAATTTGGAACTGCGTGTTCATGCAGTTCAACCGCGACGAGCAAGGCAATATGAACCCGCTGCCCAAGCCGTCCGTCGATACCGGCATGGGCTTGGAGCGCATGGTGGCCGTGATGCAGCACGTCCACAGCAACTACGAAATCGACCTGTTCCAAGACCTGCTCAAAGCCGTTGCCCGCGAAACCGGCGCGCCGTTCAGCATGGACGAACCCAGCCTGAAAGTCGTTGCCGACCACATCCGCTCCTGCTCCTTCCTGATTGCCGACGGCGTGATGCCTTCCAACGAAGGTCGCGGCTATGTACTGCGCCGCATCATCCGCCGCGCCGTGCGCCACGGTTACAAACTCGGTCAGAAACAGGCGTTTTTCTACAAACTCGTGCCCGATTTGGTCAAAGCGATGGGCGACGCATATCCTGAGTTGAAAGAGAAACAAGCCCAAATCGAAGAAGCCCTGAAAAACGAAGAAAGCCGCTTTGGGCAGACTTTGGAAACTGGCTTGAAATTATTTGATGACGAGCTTTCTAAAGTTCAATTTAATGCACTATGTAAGCATGTCTCAGAAAATACATATAGTAATGAAACAATGTCTGTATCTTCGGCGTTAAATACTAATGGTCATTGGGAACTCTTATTTACTCCTAGTTCACCAAAAATTACTCCCTTTAAGCTTAATTATGAGAGTTGGAAAAATGCTGAGCAGCATTTAAAGGAAAATAAAAATCAAATTACAGTTGATAAAAATATTTTGATAGACGGAGCTAAAGGTGCTGCTGTTCTTTTTGGTACTGCATTCTTTTCTAATCTTATATTTGGTACAAAATTTCCTTTAGGAACTGCTGCGGCGACGGGAGGAGCATTAAATACAGGTGCTGGTTATTTAGAAAAAAATCAATTGGAAGCAGAAAAAAATGATTTTATTAATGCATTGGAATTATTAATTCCACAGTTGGTCGAACGCAGCAATACTCAAAAAACTACTTTGGCAGGCGAGACAATCTTTAAGCTCTACGACACCTACGGCTTCCCATACGATTTGACCGCCGACATCTGCCGCGAACGCAATATCGATTTGGACGAAGAAGGCTTCAACCGCGAAATGGAAGCCCAACGCGCCCGCGCCCGCGCCGCGCAAAACTTCAAAGCCAACGCGCAACTGGACTACACAGGCGCGGACACCGAGTTCACTGGCTACGAAAAACGCAGCCAAGACACCAAAATCATCGCCTTATACAAAGGCAGCGAAGCCGTGGACGAACTCCAAGCAGGCGAAGCGGGCGTGGTCGTTTTGGAACAAACCCCGTTCTACGCCGAAAGCGGCGGCCAAGTCGGCGACGTAGGCTTTATCTTCGCAGGCGAAAACCGCTTCCGCGTGGAAGACACGCAGAAAATCAAAGCCGCCGTACACGGACAATTCGGCGCAGTCGTATCAGGTCGTCTGAAAGTGGGCGATGCCGTCTCCGCCGAAATCGACAACGACATCCGCGACAGCATCATGCGCAACCACAGCGTTACCCACCTGATGCACAAAGCCCTGCGCGATGTTTTGGGTACACACGTCGAACAAAAAGGCAGCCTGCAAAACGCCGAGCTGACCCGCTTCGACATCTCCCATCCGCAAGGCATCAGCGCGGAAGAAATCGCCGAAGTCGAACGCCGCGTCAACGCCGCGATTATCGCCAACGTGCCCGTCAAAGTCGAAACCATGTCCATTGAAGACGCGCAAAAATCCGGCGCCATGATGCTCTTCGGCGAAAAATACGGCGACTTCGTCCGCGTCATCACCATGGGCGACTACTCCACCGAACTGTGCGGCGGCACCCACGTCGCCCGCACCGGCGACATCGGTTTCTTTAAAATCATCAGCGAAGGCGGCATCGCCGCAGGCATCCGCCGCGTAGAAGCCATCACAGGCCTTGCCGCGCTGGCATGGGCGCAAAACCAAGAAAGCCTGATGAAAAACATCATCGCCGAAGTCAAAGCCCAAACCGAAAAAGACGTACTCGCCAAAATCCAAGCCAACACCGCCAACGCCAAAGCCTTGGAAAAAGAATTGGCAAAAGCCAAAGCCGAACTCGCCGTCCACGCAGGCGCCAAACTCTTGGACAACGCCAAAGACTTGGGCGCAGCCAAACTCGTCGCCGCCCAAATCGAAGCCGACGCAGCCGCCCTGCGCGAAATCGTTACCGATTTAACCGGCAAATCCGACAACGCCGTGATTCTTTTAGCGGCAGTAAACGACGGCAAAGTCTCCCTGTGCGCCGGCGTATCCAAAGCCTTGACCGGAAAAGTGAAAGCCGGCGATTTGGTCAAACACGCCGCCGAACAAATCGGCGGCAAAGGCGGCGGCCGCCCCGACCTGGCACAAGCCGGCGGCAGCGATGTGGAGAAACTGCCCGCGATGATTGAGAGTGTGAAAGATTGGGTTAGCGCGAAGCTGGCTTGATGTGGCAAAGGCAGCTTGAAAAGTTTTTAGCTTCGCAGAAACTTGCGTAGCTCGTTTTCAGGCTGCCTTAAACCGAACGAAAGGCCGTCTGAAACGTTTTCAGACGGCCTCAATGTAAAGATAAAACAGGAGCTAACTGTATGAATTTTAGACGTAATTACAGCGAAGCAAGCAAGCAAGCAAGCAAGCAAGCAAGCAAGCAAGCAAGCAAGCAAGCAAGCAAATTATAACTTAAATATCAATTGCTTATCAAGCACTTCTACCGTTTGGGAGGGGGCTTGATATGTCAGGCAACAAATCTCTGCACGCCGCCAACCGCGCCAAAAACGACGAGTTCTACACCGAGCTTGCCGACATCGACAAAGAATTGCGGCACTACAAACACCATTTCAAAAACAAAACCGTCTATTGCAATTGCGACGATCCGCGCGTCAGCAATTTCTTCCACTATTTTTCCCATAATTTTGAAACCCTCGGCCTGAAAAAGCTGATGGCGACTTGTTACAAAAGCCAAGCCGCCGATCTTTTCAGCCAAAACGACAGCGAGCAGGCGGTTTATCTGATTTACGAGGGCGACAAAAACGGCAACCGTGTGCCCGACCCGAGCGAAATCCAAGTGTTGCCGCTTAAAGGCGATGGCGATTTCCGCAGCGAAGAGTGCATCGCGCTGTTAAAACAAGCCGATATTGTCGTAACCAATCCGCCGTTTTCGCTGTTTCGCGAATATGTGGCGCAGTTGGTGGAATACGATAAGAAGTTTTTGATTATCGGCAATAAAAATGCCATCACTTACAAAGAAATTTTTCCCCTGATTAAAGACGACAAAATGTGGTTAGGCGTTACGCCCATGGGTACGGATATGCTGTTCGGCGTGCCCGACCATTACGCAGAAACGCTGGTTCAAACCAAGAAATCAGGCAGCAGCTACCGCATTATTGACGGCGAAGTCAAAGCCCGCGCCCAAGCCTGTTGGTTTACCAATCTTGACCACGACAAACGCCACGAAGAATTGATTTTATACAAACGTTACACGCCCGAAGAATACCCGCATTACGACAATTACGATGCGATTGAAGTCTCCAAAGTAGCCGAAATTCCTTGTGATTTTTATGGTGCAATGGGTGTACCGATTACGTTTTTGGATAAACATAATCCCGAACAGTTTGAAATTGTCGGTGCAACCGAAAGTGAGGGAAAAGGGTTTTCAGACGGCCTGTGGGACGAAAGCAGCAAAGTGGCACAGCCTTTGGTAAACGGTGAAAAACGCTACAAAAGGATTTTTATCAAACGCAGGCAGCCTGAAAAACACCCGTAGCAACTGTATTTTTCACCCCGTCGGGCAAAAATACCAAAACTCAAATCAAGCCGTTCGGATGCTGTTTTCGGTGATACCGTTTTCGGCAAAGTAATCACGCATCCGGGCATTCAATATCGTCAGCAGTTT
>ERZ772997.315-NODE-315-length-17190-cov-4.82259_pt1 | contig 17190 bp, 14 predicted proteins | sample MGYA00511127_ERZ772997 | MGnify/ENA primary metagenome ERZ772997 (study PRJEB29015, sample SAMEA2738070) | human oral metagenome | biome: human oral; feature: human-associated habitat; material: saliva | place: China | collected 2215 ... | reverse complement strand
CAGCAGGGTCGCCCCAAAAATATGCGGCAGGAATGCGAGCGAACCGAACCCTTCAGCGGCGCTGTCAATCCTCGTTTGGGTCCACCAGCTCACACCGGCGAGGGCACCCACCAGCGCGTGGGTCGAGGAGGACGGCAGCCTCAGGAACCAGGTGAGCACACCCCAAATAGCGCAGACCAGCAGCGACGCAACGATACCGTTCAGGCCGGTGATACCCTCCGGGGCGCTCACCCACGAGGCGGAATACTCACCGAGCAGCAGGAACGCACCGACCACGCCGAGCACGTTGAAGAGCGCGGCAAGGTACAGGGCGGAGCGCTCGCCAAGGGCGCGGGTACGCACCGGAACAGCGACGGAGTTGGAGGCGTCGTGCACACCGGTAACGTAGACCGCGGCAATGAAGGCGCAGCAGGCTAGAAGACCCAGGAACATTAGGATTCCTGAACGATAATGCGGCCGATCTCGGCGGACACATCGCGCATAGAGTTGGAGGCGGCGGTCAGCTGCGCCAGGAAGGTGGCGTAGCGGCGGTACCGTTCGGGGGTGTAGCGTTCGGCAATGTACGCGTCGTATTCTTCGGCGGTGCGCAGTGCCTGGCGGGAGATGCGCAGCATGTCCATCCAGTAGTTGTCGAGGCCGCGAATATCGGCAAGTTTGGGGATGACGGCGGCGGTCAGCACCGCCTGACGCTGAATAATGTCCAGGATTGAGGTGATGTGCGTGGCGAAGCCGTCAATGCTGTGCAGGGACAGCACGTGCGCGGCGCTGGTGAGCTTCTCGACGGCGTTGGTGAGCTTGCGCGCCAGCGTGTACAGGTCTTCACGCGGGATGGGCGGGGAGAAGGAGCTGCGCACCTCGGTGAGGGTGCGGAACAGCAGGTTCGTGGAGTCCGCCTCGTGAGTGAGCATGCGTTCGAAGAGTTCGGGGTACTCCGCGACGGGGGAGCCGACCATTTCAGAGAGCAATGCCGCCGCCTCACCGACCTGCGCTGAAATTTCAGCGAGGGAGGCGAGGGATTCGTTGGCGTGGGGGAAAAGTCGGTGCAACATAGTTCCCAGTCTAACCAGTATTGGGTGCTGCGGGTGCGCATAGCCCGCGCGTATCTCACGAGCGCCCGACCTGCAAACGCTACTGCAACGACCAGTAAATGTTATAGCGCCGACCTGTTCGCGGTTGCCCGTGACGGTTTTAAACAAGAACGGTGGGGGTCGATTTCTCGACCCCCACCGGAACGTTTAGGGATGTCGGGTTGGGAGCGCCTCTCGGCGGAAGGCCGCTCGAAGCGGCTAAAGATTTGGAGCCCGGGGCTACCTATTAGCAACCCGACATCTTGTAATTATTATCCACCTGCACCCGGCACAGAGTCAATTAGAAACAGGCTTTTCACGCCTCTGCGACTCAATGTGGAACCTGTGCCAATTCGCGGCACGAACCCGCATTTTTAGGCGCCTAAACGTTGCAGAAGACTAGAATGCTTCGAGGTTGGTCTGTGTTTTTTCCTGTGCAGATTTTTCCTGCGCAGAATCAGCCGCCGAAGCCCCGTTAGCCTGCTGCTGGCCAGCCTCAACGGCACGCAACTGGGCGGCGACCACCTCCAAATCGTGCGCGATCTGCTCCATCTGCTGAGCTTGACGAGGCAGACGAGCACGACGCTCCACCGCCTCACGCTTCACTTCGTGGCTGCCCGGAACCGAACCATCCTGCCCGGCAGAGCGCGCATAATCGGTGCGAATACCCAACGCCACCACGTGCGCAAACGCCGCGCAACGTTCCATCGCAATGTCCATATCGCCGGTGTACAGGCCCGCCAGAATCTCATCAATCGTGCGGACCACCTCGTCGGCGCTCGGCGGGTCGGGAACACCCGCCACCACGTGCGAACGGTAGTCCTCCGCCATGCCCAGCTCAAAGGCGCGGCTCACTCCGCGCGGCGAACGATGCACCACATCCCGCAGCCAGTACATACGCCACAGTGCACCCGGCAGGGAGTGGGCGCTCGCGTGCGACCAGAGTTCGGCGAGCATCTCAATACCGTAGTCGTCGGTGAAGCTGACGAGCCGTTCGGTCATCTGCTCGTCGGTGCCGCGTCCGCGCATCAGCAGGATGCGTGCGGAGGCGTGCGCCGCCTCTTCGCGTGCGGCGGGGTCCATGCCACCTTCGTGGCGTTCAAATTTCTCGGCGGAGTAGAGGACGGGTCGGTGGTGGGTGCGGTGACGTGAGCGCCCGGAGGCGCCGGTTGATATTGCGGGTGTAGACATAGGATTTCTCAGTGTACCGTTCATTGGCTGGGAGCCGGTAGTGTATAGTATTTCTATCTGCACACTTTCAGTTTTGTGTGGATAGGAGCGCCTTTAGCTCAGTCGGTAGAGCTACGGACTTTTAATCCGCAGGTCGTGGGTTCGAGCCCCACAGGGCGCACTAGCCGACCCGTCGCCTCCCGCTTTGCGGGGGTCGGCGGGTTTTTGCGTCTTCACCCTTATGCACGGGGTTTTACCCCGTGCCTATCCTGTGTGGTGGGGCGTGTCCTGCCGGGTTGGCCTGGCAGTTTTTGATTCGTGTACGTTGACCCGAAAAGATGAGGAAACCCCGTGAGCGTCACCATTAAGAACCCCGAAGAAATCACGATTCTTGCCACCGGCGGCACGATCGATAAGTTCTATTCGGTGGCGGGCACCATGGATATTGGTGAGCCTGCCGCTAAGGACCTGCTGGACCGCGTCATCACTGATGTGCGTTTTGATATTCGCCCGCTGATTGGCAAGGACAGCCTGGACATGACCGATGAGGATCGTGCCGAGCTGACCGAGGCGCTGAACGCTGTCACTAACGACCAGGTGCTCATCACCCACGGTACCGACACCATGCCGGAGACTGCCCGCTACCTGGTCGAGCATGCTGACCTGGGCGATAAGGTTGTGGTGCTGACCGGTGCGATGCAGCCCGCCGTGATGGCTCGTTCGGATGCCGGCTTCAACCTGGGTGCCGCTATTGCCGCCCTGAACCTGCTGGAGCCGGGCGTGTACATCAGCATGAGCGGTCGTATTTTCCCTGCCGAGAGCGTGCGTAAGGACCGTTCTCGCGGTATTTTTGAGGGCTAAGATGGCTGATTCCGCTCGTATGCGGCGGGGTGAACCGGTTTCTGCCGCTGAGCTTGCGCAGGTGGCGGGTTCCTCAGATCTTATCCCGCAGGAGCGTATATCGCGGGAGCATATGTCCCGGGAACATATGTCGCAGGCGCAGCTCATGCAGCTACAGGCCATGGAGGAGCTGGAGCAGCAGGCTGACGAGTTCTGGAATGTCACCAGTGATTACCCGCTGCCGGCTAAGAACCTGTACCTGGTGCGTGCGCTGCTGCTGGTCGTGCCCTCGCTGATTATTGTTTATTACTTCATCCGCGTCACGCTTTTCCCGATTGGTGCGGTGCCGCTGGTCTACCTGGTGATGCACATATGGCTTGCCATGATTTACCGGGCGAACCGTTCGGTGAAGCTGGTGTTGCTGGCGAATGTGGTATCCGGGGTTGCGGCGGCCATTATGACGGCATTCTTTGTCTATGCGCTGGTGACGGTGCAGGGCCCGCAGACTCTGCTGGACCGTGTGGGTATGTTCTATACGGTGGGCCTGCTGACGGTTATGGCGTCCTTCGCGTTGGAGGTCCTGTTCTCGCTGTTTTATGGTTTGGCGGTTCGTAGGAGCTTGCGTTTGACGCGGCAGAAGCAGAACTCGGAGCAACAGGCGGAGGATTTCCCCGCGCATCCGCCCATCTACGCCTCTGACGGGTGAAGCCTGACGGGGTAATGACGGGGTGATAAGCGGCGGTGTGACACACTCTCAGCGATGCCCAGCCACTGCTCAGATTCCCCTAAAGTACGCGTGATACGGTAGAGAAAGAAACACAACCCGCACCTGCCAGGAGGTCACCCATGGGCGCTACACACCTGAACACAGATGCCGCTTCATCCGCAGAACACCCGGATGAAGATCTCAGTGTGCAGACTCGCTATCAGGCGCCTATCCGCCAGGCGACGCCTGCCACGCCGGAGGTGTCCGTTCCGCTGAACGTGCCGCCGGTGGTGACTGGTTCGCATCCGGTTATTTCGGCGACTTCTACCGTGATCATTCAGGATGGTACGAACCCGCCGATTGTGGTGCGTACGCATCCGACGGGTCCTCTACCGCCGTTCCCGGGGCAGGGTCAGGTACCCGCTTTTCTGCGCACCTACACCGCTGATGAGGTGAAGGAGCGCAAGCAGAAGCTCAAGAAGAACCTCCTAGTCCGCGCCGTTATTTTGTGCATTTTGGCCCTGGTTGAAGGCCTCATTATTTCTCAGTACACGCAGCCGTTGGCGATTTGCTTTGGCTTTGTCGCGGCGCTTTACCTGGTGGTCCAGATGTGGCCGCTGATGCGCCCTCCGCATGATTCGGCGGACGCCTCCGTGTATAGCGTTTGGGCTATCTGCTCCCTGATTGGGTTTGTTGCGGTGGGGCTGGTGCTTTCACCGATTACATTCCTGCTGCTGATGCTCGACTGGGCTGGGGTTTCGATGGGCCTAGACCCCCTGCTGATACTTGTTGTCTTGGGCCTGGTCTGGTTGAGCGAGGTCGGTTTATCGTTGCTGACCATTTACCGCTTCAACAACTTGCGAATTGCGATGGCGAACCGGGCAGATTCTCCGTCGCTACCCGACAGTATTTCTGCGACGGTTGACCCGTCCACTTTTGCCTAAAGTTTTTTGAGGCGGCGCGGTAGATGAACGCCGCGCCGCCACACACACATCACACACTCGCTCATACGTTTTCCGCACACTATCAGCCGATATCCGAAAGATTCAGCTATGTCCGCCGTCGAGTCCTCTCCGCCATCCGCTCCGAACACCACGCATCCTACGAAGCCCGCCACCCCCACTCTCGTGTCTGTGGCGGGTTGGGTTCTGCTCGCTATTGCTGTGGGCTGGCTGACGCTGATTGCGTATACCGGCATCTCGTATGCGACTACCCATTTGGCGCATTTTTCGACCTGGCGCGCCCAGTCGCTGGTGGATGCGCAGGCGTACTACCCGGTGCTTTTCCTGATGGTCAGCGCGTTCGGTAACGTGACCCTGCATGGTTTCTGCACGGTGGCGTATCTGCGTGGTTACCGGTGGGCGGCGTTGGTGCTGTCGGTGGCGTTGGCGTTGGGCGTGTTGGCTTCTTTGCTGATTATGCTGACGGTGGCGGCTCTTCTGGGTACGTTGAATGGTGCGCCGAGCCAGGACGTTGAGCTGCTGCTCAGTAGCGCTTCGCCGCTGTACACGCCGGTGTATGTGGCTGGCCCGTACATGCTGGTGTGTGTTGTGGCGTTGGCGCTGGTGTGGTCGCGTCAGTCGCGTTCTTACATGGAGGCGCGCCGTGATTGGCGTGTGCGCCGCAGCGAGGATTACCTGATTTAGCCTCAGAGGTTCTGGCCGCGGGTCCTGCGGCTCACCGATAACTTTATTTATCCAACCACTATTCACCCAACCACAGTTAGGATGACTCGTGCACCCTACTTCCGAACCTGCGCACGAATCCTCATCGCAGACGAGCCCCGGCGCCGCCAAGCGCACATATGATGAGAGGGCGGCGTTTGAAGAGGCAAAAAGAAACCTTGGCATAGTTGGCGACAAGGAACAGGAATATAACCGGGGACTGGAGCTTCTTAGTAAAGCCTATTCCATCGGTATGACGCTCATTCTGGTGTATTTCCTCCTGGACGCGTACCAGATTCTCGTGACTGCGGGTCGTAGTGTGAATATCGGCTCGTTCCTTAGTTATGCCCTGCCGAAGGTTCTGCCTGACGCCCTCTTGGTGGTGCCGTTCCTCTGGATTGTTCTGGGGTGGGTCAAGGACGGGTACATTAATCCGCGCCGCCTGACGATGCTGTACCTTCTGCTGTGCTTTGTGAGCGGTGTGCTCTCGTTCGCCGGTGTTTTTGGTATGGCGCAGGTGCTTTTCCCAGCGTTCACTGCGCTGGATCCCGCATCGCATCCTGCTGCTGCTTCTTCTATCGTGATGCAGGTTTTGGTTGCGGTCATTACGGCGGGTAGCGCTGTTCTCCTGTTCTTGCTGACTCGCCCGGCGGTGGGTGCGGTTCCGAGCCGTGCGGTGATTCGCAAACAGATGTGGGATATCGAGAAAAACACCTCGGGTGCTGAGGATGAAGAGCTGACTCGCGAGGATGTTCTTCGTCAGCTTGAGCAGGAAGAAGGCCCGGTCAAGGACTCTACCGAGCAGCTGTTGCGTGAGCTTTCTGCCGATTATGCGCTCTCGAATGATCCGGTGGAGAAGAACCGCCTGCTGGATGAGATACAGCAGGTTCAGCGTGCCCAGAAGGCGGGTGTAAAGCCCAATCGCGGCGGTGCCTCCGCTGGTGGGGCTGATAATCCCCAAGCACACGAGGGTGCGAAAGCTACCGCCGGCTCTACCGCCCCTGCCGCGCCTGAGGTGGTGCTCCCGCCGCGGCCAAAGGCGCTGCGTATTATCATGCGTTGCTTTGTCGCCATTATGGCGGTGGAAGCAACCCATAAAATCTTCCTACATATGATTGACGGGCGTTCAGCCGGTGGCGTCGAATTATGGGTGGGTTTCATTATCCCCGGTGTAGTGCTCCTCCTCGTTGAGCACGCCATACCGATGTTTGTCCTTTGGCGACTGTGGAGGGGTCGATTCTGGGCGTATGTCGTCATCTTTATTAGCTTCGCTTATATAGCTATCAGGGGCTTGATAGATTTTGTGAACACCTTCCTGACGACCGGTTATCTTTCCCGGTTGCTGAATGGTACGCAGACGTGGAGTTCTCAGTACTACGCGGCAGCTGTGCTGTCTGGGAATGTTGCTGACACCTTGATTACGCTCCTCTCCACCCTGATTGTTGGGTTGCTCTTGAGCCGTTCCACCAGGTCGTATGTGGCTGCTGCGCGGTTGGCGCGGTTGAAGGCACGCGAACAGGTGAACGCCGGCGATGCTCAGGTTGTTGGCCATCAGGATGCAGAAATACGTGCTCACCTGGACGAAGAGCAGACTCGTCGGGAAGAGAAAGAAGCTAACCGACGGGCTGAGGAGGCGGTCGCTCAGCAGTACAAGACGACCCGCCGCACGGATGCGCGGAAGAACTCCCGCAACGAACAGCGCGGCTACAAGGATACTTCCGTGTACACCGAGGAAGGCTACCGCCTCAACTAGGGTGGGATGCCCCTCCTCATGGGGAGACTCTTTGCTACCCGCCCTGCGCTATAGCGTGCGGGGCGGGGCGCGAAGAGAAGAAAGGAACAATGATGTCAGAACGCACCCCAAAACAACCATTGAACGACCCGGAGTACACGGTTCCCGAGTACAGCGTGCTGCTACCCTCCTCCGAGGCTGAAAATAGCACGGCAGGAGGCGATGCCGCCTTCAATAACGTAACTTCCGATAGCGCCGCAGATAACAGCGCGGCGGAGGGCAACGCACCCGGCGGCAGCGCCCCCGAGCACGCCAGCACCCCCGAGCAAACCATTACCGGCTACACCGCGCCTGTCGCCTCCGAGCAGGTAATTCCGAAGCGCCCGCAGGCTATGCGTAGCGTCATGTGGTGCGCTGCCGCCATTATCGTGCTGGGACCCTTGAGTAACTTTCTGCCGATTCTAAGCCGGTCGTATATCGATTTTGAGATGGTGGTGAGTGTTCTCTTCTCTGCCTTGGTGGTTACCCTCATCATCTCTGCCATCCCGATTTTTGTTCTCTGGAAGATCTGGGATGGCCGCGAGTGGGCGCGCATTCTTACCATCATCTACTGCGCTCTCGCGGCTGCTAGCGGTGTGCTTATTCTTGCGGATAATTTCTCGGGGTTAAGCTCTAGAGCGGCTGCGGCGTCCAGCCTGGTGCGTATCGCGAGCGGCGTTTTTACTCTCGTTCTTTACCTCCTGATGATTGTGCTGCTGAATCGTGCTCCTATTAGGATGTACACACAAATCGTTAGCGGGGCACGTGCGCTAGAACGCCAGCAGATGCTGTCTGAGACGAGACAGGCTGCCGGTCAGGTCCCGGCAGAACTTCGAGAGATTTTCGCTGACGATGAGGATGACGAACGTACCTCATCAGGGGGAAACACCCCTCGACCCCCGCACCGTAGCGCGGGATGGGGCACCTAGAAAGGAACACCAACGTCAGGAGTTCCGGGGCTAGCCCTCGGAATGGTGCACGTGGTTACTCGGATACCTCTGAATACGCTGAGAAAGGGTACCGCCTTCCTAGGGTGCGGCGCGCCTCCTTATATCCTTAGGGTAAGACTCTTTAACACCCGCTCCGTGGCACTGTAGCGCGGGGTGGGTGCCAGAAGAGAAAGTGCCAGGGGAGAAAGGAACGACGATGTCAGAACGTATCCCGAAGCAGCCGCTGAATGACCCGGAGTACACGGTTCCCGAATACAGTGTGCTGTTGCCCTCCGAGGAGGCTAAAAACAGCACGGCAGAGAGTAACACCGCCTCCAATAACGTTGCCCCCAGTAGCGCGGTAGACACTAACACGGCAGAGAATAATGCACCCGGTGACAGCACCCCAGAGCACGCCACTACCGACTATCGGGAGGCGACCGCCGGTTACGCTACCGCCTCCGAACATGCGGGGCGGGTACGCCCGAAGGCTCTGCGTAGCGCCAAGCGGTGCACCACCGCGATTATTATTCTGTCGCTTTTCACCACTATCCAGCTCTTCCTGCTCTTCGGTAAACCAATCGCCGGTGTGGAGACGCTACCTGACCTTGTCCTGCGTATGCTAGGGTACCCTCTCATCTTTGTTCTTATCCAGATTTTGCTCTTCTGGATGACCTGGAAAGGACACAGGTGGGCACACATACTTACCCTCATGTACAGCGCCTACGAGGTCTTGAGTCGCATGTATTGGTTTGCGCAAGATTTCCTCGTGGACTCCCGCTATATCACCTTGTTGATGGATGAGTTGCAATCCTCCGACTCTGCAGATTTTGCGGTCGCTTTTCTCATACGTACCGCGATTGGTGTTTTCATTACTGTCCTCTACGTCCGGAATATTGTGTTGCTGACTCGTCCCTCTGCGTGGGCGTACACGGCTACCGGCAGCAGCGCACCGAACAACCAGGTGGTTGGTCAGAATCCGTCGGAACCTGACGCGAACTCCACCAAGGGCGGTAACCGCCTCAACTAGGATGTTTACCTCAAACGGCGCCACTATCACCAAAAGGCTCAGAGCATGAAAGGGTGGGGATACCAGACGGTATCCCCACCCTTTTGTATCCCCGGCTCAGCAGCCGAGAAGAACTCACGTATTACTCAGCAGATTCCTGCTTCGCCTTCGAGCGGCCACGCAGGTACTCGATAAAGACCGGCACCACAGAAACCGCTACAATAATCACAGCAATGTACTCAATGTTGTTGTGCACGAACGGGATACCGCCCAGCAGCACACCCGCCAGACCAATCGAACCAATCCACGCAACCGCGCCAACAACATTCCACAGGTGGAACTTCTTACGGTCGTACGAAGAAATACCCGCCGCAAGAGACACAAAAGTACGAACAATCGGCACGAAACGACCCAGAACCAGAGCCAAGCTACCGCGCTTCTGGAAGAACTCCTCGGTAGTGTGCAGGTTCTTGGTGCTCAGAATCTTCGCGTCATCCTTGAAGATCTTACGGCCGTAACGGGCACCGATCTGGTAGCCAACCTCAGCGCCAGCAATAGCAACCAGCACCAGGACCGGGAATGCAACCCACAGGGACAGGCCCATCTGCTCATGCAGCATACCCAGAGCAAAAATCAGGGAGTCACCCGGAAGAACCGGGAAAAGAACACCGGACTCAATAAATACGATAATTGCCGAAACAACCAGAACCCAGGGGCCGGTATCGAGCAGGAACTGCTCAAGGTCGAGGCCCAAGAGCGCAACCGGAAGATGCGCCAAAGCGGTGGCAAGAAAAGTCATGAAAAATCCTGAACTGTGAGTGGACCGCACGCACGGATCGGCGCCGGAGTAACACCAGCATAGAAAGCATACCTATGGCGAACGTTGTGCAAAACTATGCGGAGGCTGTGTATTACTGGCACAATTCTACCGGCATTTACGCCGGATGCACGGGTGAGCGAGGCGTAAATCTCCGCACCGGCGGAACCGAAACCACGCGAGGTGATGCGGCGCTCGCACGCCTCCCCAAGTAGTGACCGTCCGTCAGGCCAGGGGACGCGGGGTGTGACATGATGGGAAGAGAGCACGGCGCGTCGCGGCGTAGCGATTGACCCAACCACCCACCGTTGGAGAGAACATGAACCCCCAGCAGTCAGCTTACCGCCCCGCCGACCCCCTGCATGGCGATTCCCTGCACGCTGAAGCCCGCGACGTGTTGCGCCGCCTCACCGGTGTTACTGATGCCGAGTTCCACGATGGCCAGTACGAGGCGATTCGCGCCCTCGTAGCTGACCGCGCCCGCACCCTCGTTGTGCAGCGTACCGGCTGGGGTAAGTCCGCGGTCTACTTCATTTCTTCCCTGCTGTTGCGTGCCCGCGGTATGGGCCCGGCGCTTATTGTCTCCCCGTTGCTTTCCCTCATGCGTGATCAGGTTGAGGCGGCGTCCCGCGCGGGAGTGCGCGCCGCCATGGTGAACTCCGCGAACGTCACCGAATGGGATGAGATCCGCACCCGCCTCGAAGCTGACGAACTCGACGTACTACTGGTCGGCCCTGAACGCCTCAATAACCCGGCGTTCCGCGAGCAATGGCTACCATACCTGCTGCCGCGCCTGGGTCTGCTCGTTATTGATGAGGCGCACTGTATTTCTGACTGGGGCCATGACTTCCGCCCCGACTACCGCCGTATTGGTTCGCTCATCAAATCTCTGCCGGCGGGCGTGCCGGTGCTGGCGACTACCGCAACCGCGAATGACCGTGTTAGCCGCGATATTGCCGAACAGCTCAGCACCGATACCAGCGCACCCGTGCATGTGCTGCGCGGTCCGCTGTCCCGCGAGTCCCTGCGCCTGGGCGTTCTGACCCTGCCCAATGAGGCGCAACGCATCGGCTGGCTGCTCACTCACCTGAACAGCCTGCCCGGTTCGGGCATTATCTACACGCTGACTGTCTCTGCGGCAGAAGATACCGCAAACGCCCTGCGTGCCAGCGGCTACGAGGTACTCGCCTACACCGGTAAAACTGACCCGGATGAGCGGCTGGTTGCGGAGCAGGCGCTCAAGGAAAACCGGGTGAAGGCTCTTGTTGCGACGAGTGCCCTCGGTATGGGTTTTGACAAGCCCGATTTGGGTTTTGTCGTGCACCTGGGCGCGCCATCGTCGGCGGTGAGCTACTACCAGCAGATTGGTCGCGCCGGCCGCGGTGCCGTCAATGCGGATGTTCTGCTCCTGCCCGGTCGTGAAGACCGCGCTATTTGGGAGTATTTTGCGACCGCCTCCATGCCTGACGAGGAGCAAGCGCTGGCTGTTCTGGATGCCCTCGCCCAGTCCCCGGAGGGGTTGAGCATTACCGCATTGGAGGCGCGCGTTCAGTTGCGCCGCTCCACCCTGGAGCTTCTGCTGAAGGTGCTGGATGTTGAGGGTGCGGCGGTGAAGGAAGGTAACTTTTGGCGTCGTACCTCTTCGCCGTGGCAGTACGATAGTGCACGTTACGCGGCGGTGGCGCAGGCGCGTGTGGCGGAGCAGAACGCCATGCTCGAGTATGAACGCACTAGTCAGTGTCGTATGCTTTTCCTGGCTCAGCAGCTTGATGATGCTTCCGCTGTCGCTTGCGGTCGTTGCGATGTGTGTGCAGGCCCCTGGTACCCGGTCGACGTTCCCACTGAGGCGCAGCAGGCAGCACAGAGTAGCTTCAATACGGTGGGCGTGCCCCTGCAGCCGCGCCGCATGTGGCCGAGCGGGCTGGATCAGCTGATGGGTGCGGATGCGCCACGCGGTCGTTTGTCTAAGGACGAGCAGGCTGAACCCGGTTACGCTTTGGCGCGTTTGAGCGACATGGGGTACGGTACTCGTCTGCGTGAGCTTCTGGCGACGAATGAGCTGGGTGAACCGGTTGATTCTGAGGTTCCTGCCGAGCTGGGCCGCGCCTGCGTGAAGGTGCTTGCTGCGTGGGAGTGGGCTGAGGCGGGTCGTCCGGTGGCGGTGTTGACGCTGCCTTCGCCGGTGCGTCCCCGTTTGGCTCAGTCTCTGGGTAGGGGGCTTGCATCGGTGGGTCGTCTGATGGATTTGGGCCAGGTGTCTCTGGTGGGGGAGCCGCGTTTCTTTGGCGGTAATAGCGCGTTCCGTTGTGCGGATGTGCTGCGCTCGTACCGGGTGCCTGCAGAAGTTCTGGACTATGTGCGTGAGCATCGGTGCCCTATTCTGATGGTTTCTGATGCGGTGGATTCGCGGTGGGCGTTTACGGTTGTGGCGCGTGAGCTACGGCTGGCGGGTGCTTCTGCGGTGTATCCTTTCTCTTTGGCTGCCACCCACTAGCCGCGCCCATTAACGTTTATTTATTCCCCTGACGAGGTTGTATGTCATATTCGGAATATTCAAAATTGACGGTCACAGACGGCTCTTCCGCCGCGCTCAGCGATATTCCCGCTCGCCCTGAACACAGCGAGTGGATGGTGCGCGCCCTCGCCGAGGGCGCCGCCGCAGGTGAGCGTGGCGAGATCCCTATCGGTGCTGTGGTGGTGGACGAGCGGGGCGTCATTATTGGTTCGGCGGGCAATACTCGCGAGCGGGAGCATGACCCCAGCGCCCATGCGGAGGTGAATGCGATTCGTCAGGCGGCGGCGCATCGTGGTCAGTGGCGCCTGGACGGGTGCACGCTCGTGGTGACGGTTGAACCGTGCCTGATGTGTGCCGGCACGATTCTGGCGTCACGCGTTTCGACGGTGGTTTTTGGCGCCTGGGAGGAGAAGACGGGAGCTGCCGGCAGCCGTTACGATGTGCTGCGTGACGGCAGGGTTGCTCCGGCTCCCGAGGTATATGCGGGGGTGCATGCTGATGAGTGCGCGCAGCTGATGGTGGACTTCTTTAAGGAACGCCGCCCCTGACCTCCTCTAAGCCTCACCCTTAAAATGGTTTGTATAACGCGAAAAGCCGCGCAGAGACTGCGTGGCTTTTCGCGTTATTTGTACGAAAAACCCCATTTCTTTGAAAAATGCTTCAAAAATTTCAAAAATGACCCCTGTTTTTCAAGAAAAGCCCACTACATCACACACAACTGGGTCTACCATATATAGGCACTGGAGCCTCCGCCTGCCCGCGCCTGTCGTTTAACACCCCGCGCGGTGCCCGCGGAGGACTCCCAGAAACTCACCCGAACCGTCCATTCTCTGAGGGGATTTAACCGTGTTAAGCGTTGACAATATTTGGGCAAAAGGGCGCCACACTCCGCTTTTTGACCGCACCACCTTCTCAGTGGGCGAGGGTGAAGTCATTATTGTTCAGGCGGATAGCCAGCTGGAGCGTACCTCTCTCGCGTTGGCGCTGACTGGCCGCCTTCCCCTGTCCGGCGGCACGATTAGCTGGAGCAAGGGCGATGATGACCCTCGTCCTATTTCGATGAAGCGTCTGCGTGCTCTCAGTAGCGTGGTGGATTCTCCTGATGTGACCGCTCCTGAGCAGCATATGCGCGTGCATGATTATGTTTCGGAGATGCTGTCCTATAACCTGCCGATTTTTGGTCGTTCTCGCGCGAGCCGCTGGCTGGCTGAACGCGGCCTGGAGGAGCTGGACGGGCTGTGGATGGATGAGATTAGTGGCGAGATGAACATTGAGCTGATGGCCGCTTTGGCGAAGCATAGCCCCTCTGACCTGCTGGTTTTTGATACTCCTTCCCGCCATCTGAACCACACGTACATGTGGCTTCCGTATCTGGAGGAGCTTGCCGCGGATGAGGACCACCCGCGCACGGTGGTGGCGGTTGTGCCCCATATTTCGGAGTCCTGGCATGGTGCACGTGCTGTGGTCGGCCGTGCCCCTGAGGAGAACGCGCCGGATTCTGTTGAGGGCGAGGTTGAATCCTCCAATGATTCCCCCGAACATGGCGAAAACGCTGAGAAGGAGTAAGAATGACTGTTCTGCGTGTTGCACTCGTTGAGCTGAAACGCCTGACCAGCGGTGTTCTGCCGGTTTTGGTGCTGCTTGCGATGTCCTGCATTCCGCTGCTGTACGGTGCCCTGTACTTGTACGGTAACTGGGATGCTTACGGCCATGTGAATGGCATTGTGGGCGCCCTGGTGGTTGAGGATGAGGGCGCGACGGATTCTGAAGGTAAGCAGGTGAACACCGGTGCTGATGTGAAGAAAAACCTTCTGGATGCGGGCACGTTTGATTGGCGTCAGGTGCAGACCCGCGCTGAGGCTGTTGAAGGCGTGGAGAACGGCACCTATGACTTCGCGATGGTGATTCCGAAGGACTTCTCCCGGAATCTGCAGAGTGCCGGTTCGTTCAAGCCTAATGCTAACGGCAAGACGGGCACTATTGATCCTCGTTCGGCGGGTATTGAGGTCATTACGAATGATGCCAATAACTATGTACTGACGAATATTGTCACGAAGGCGGGCACTTCGGTGCGTGATTCGGTGGCGGAGAAGGTCGGTAATTCTACGGCGAATTCGCTGTTGGCTAGCTTCACGACGATTCATTCAAAGATGGGTGAGGCTGCTGATGGTGCGTCGAAGGTGAATAACGGCACGGTGAAGCTAGCGGATGCGATTGTTCAGCTGAAGGATGGCACCGCCACGGTGAATGATGGTGCCGTGAAGCTGAAGGATGGCACTTCCTCCCTGGCTGATGGCCAGTCCCAGTTGTTGGATGGTCAGAAGCAGTTGGCGGAGGGCGCTGCGAAGCTTGCTGATGGTGTCTCGACTTTGGATTCGGGTGCTGCGAAGCTGGATTCTGGTGCTGGGAAGCTTGCCGATGGTGCTTCGAGTTTGAAGGATGGTTCGTCGACTTTGGCTTCGGCTGCTGCGTCTGCTTCTGATGGTGCGGCGAAGTTGAAGGATGGTTCGGCGACCCTGGCTGAGGGTACTGCGAGCTTGAAGAGCGGTTCGGCTTCGGTTGCGAAGGGCGCTAATGATTTGGCGTCTGGCATCCATCGGTTGCGTACCGGCATGGATCAGGCGGGTATTCGTGAGTTGCCGGCTGAGTTGAATGCGATGTGCATGCGTCTGCATGAGACGGATACGTCTGCCGGTAGTGGCGATTTTGGTCGTGATCTGTCGAATACTGTGGTGTCTGCGACTGCTCAGAAGATGCGTGCTCAGTTGGCGCCGTTGGTTGAGGCGGGTACGTTGACTCAGGAGCAGGCTGATCAGCTGGTGGCTGCTGTCGATTCTGAGGAGACGAAGAATGAGGTTGCTGAGCTGAATCAGAAGGCTCTGCAGTCGCATCTGGCTACTCGTGATGCTGCCGCTGCTGATGCTTTGTCGAAGCTGAGCGCGTTGAAGTCGAGCCATTGTGTTTCTGATGGTTCGTCGTCGACTGCGGCGAAGATTCAGACTTTGGTGTCTGGCGTGGATGCACTGGATTCCGGTGCTGCGTCGTTGGCGAAGGGCGCTTCGTCGCTGGCTGAGGGCGCCGCTCGTGTGGATGCTGGCGCGTCTTCGTTGGCGTCTGGTACGGCAACGCTGGCTGATGGTAATTCTAAGATTGCTTCGGGTGCTTCGAGCCTTGCGAGTGGTTCTGCGACTCTGTCGGGTGGTGCTTCTGAGCTGAAGGAGGGTACTGGTTCTTTGAAGAGCGGTGCCGCCGAGCTGAAGGATGGTAGCGGCACTTTGGCGGAGAAGGAGCAGTCTGCGGTTGACGGTCAGCAGAAGTTGGCTGATGGCGCGAATGAGCTGAAGGACGGCGCGTCGAAGCTTTCTGACGGTACTGCGAAGCTGTCTGATGGTTCTTCGCAGCTGAATGATGGTGCTTCCGAGTTGAAGAATGGTACGTCGTCGCTGGAGAGCGGTTTGGCTTCTGGTGCTAAGCAGGTTCCGAGCCTTGCGCCGAGTGAGCAGGCGAAGGTTGCGGATACGATGTCGAACCCTGTGACTTTGTCGCATGATTCGTTGGCGTCGGGTCGTAACTACGGTGAGGGCATGGGCCCGTTCTTCATGTGCTTGGCGCTGTGGATTGGCGGCTTGATGCTGGTTCAGACGTTGCGCGTGATGAATAACCGTGCGTTGGCTTCGCATGCTCCGTCGATTCGTGTGATGCTCGGTAGCTGGATGCCGTTTGGCCTGGTGGGTATTGCTCAGGCGACTCTGATGTTCGCCGCGATTAAGTTCGGTTTGGGCTTTGAGATGGCTCATCCGTGGCTGGTGTGGCTGTTCCTCTGCTATGTAGCTCTGGTCTTTACCGGTTTCATCCATGGTCTGACGGTGATTTTGGGTGCGCCGGGCAAGCTTGTTGCTTTGGTCATTCTGATTCTGCAGCTGATTACTGCGGGCGGCACGATGCCGTATGAGACTCTGCCTGAGTCGATTCGTTGGATGCATGACTTCTTCCCGATGGGTTATGCAGTGGCGGGTACGCGTCGTTTGGCGTATGGCATTAATGAGTCGAGCCTGTGGGGCATCATGCTGGTTTTGACTCTGTGGGGTCTGGCTGGTCTGGTGTTGGGTTACATTGGCACGCGTCGTGATCGTACGTGGTCGCTGAAGAAGCTTGCGCCGGAGATTACGGTGTAACGAACCCTGTTGGGTCGCACCGGGGAAAACTGTCTAATAAAATAGAGATATATCTGCAAAAAGGGAGGGAGGACTTCTGATGTTGCAGCGCCCAGTCGCTGAAGCTGCAAGTCGTCGTCCCGGCCGTACAGGTAGAACTCAGTTGAAGTTGTTCAACGCTGCTATGGAAATCATGACCCAAAAGGGGCTTGAGTACGCCACTGTTGAAGAGGTGGCTGCCCGGGCGGGTGTTTCTAAGGGAACCGTGTATTACAATTTCGGTTCTAAGAAGACCATGGTGGATCAGCTGGTTCAGTACGGCACGCAGTTGCTGCTGAGCGATGCGCGTCGCGCGGCGTCGGTTCATTCTGATCCGCGTGAGGCGTTGCGGAGCGCTGTTCGCGCCGCGTTCCAGTATCTTGAGGACCGTCCGGGTTTTACTCGGCTGTGGCTTTCGGAGGCGTGGAAGGGCGCGGATGGTTGGACCGAGGCGATGAGCGATAACCGTCTGAATCTTCTGAATTATTTGGAGGAGATGACGGAGGCTG
>ERZ772997.307-NODE-307-length-17504-cov-2.78916_pt1 | contig 17504 bp, 16 predicted proteins | sample MGYA00511127_ERZ772997 | MGnify/ENA primary metagenome ERZ772997 (study PRJEB29015, sample SAMEA2738070) | human oral metagenome | biome: human oral; feature: human-associated habitat; material: saliva | place: China | collected 2215 ... | reverse complement strand
TGAGTTATACCATTTACTCCGGAAAAAGTGACGGATATTATTGTCCATATCGGTACAAGGCAAAAGACTGCGGCTGTATGAAAGGAAAGATACAAGCCTTGGTATTGGAAGAAATCGTGTCAAAGGAAATTCAGCTTTATACCGAGAGCTTTCTTGAAAAAGAACAGACGAGAATGCTTGAACAAAAAGTCAGAGAAAGTATTTGTGAGAGCCTGCTTGAGCGAAAGAAAAAACTGGAAGCGGAACAACAAAAAAATCAAATTTCCAAAATGCGGTGTTATGAAAGGCATAAGCAAGGTATCATGGAGAAAGAAGAATACCTTTCAAAACGGGAATCCCTGACACAAAGAGCAAAAAACATCGAGCAGGAAATATTGATCATAGAGGACAAGATACAAGAAAATACCGCTTCAAGACATCATCTGAATGTCGATAAACTAAGAGAAGCAGTAGCCGAAGGAGAACTTGTTTTAGACTGGATCAACGAAGTGATAGACAGAATCTATGTTTATGACAAGGACAAGGTGGAGATTGTTTGGAAATTTGAATAAAGAGGACAAAGAAATGGATAAAAAAGATGAAATGATGATTGTAAATCATAAATCCCTTGTAAAAAAGATTTATATTATTAGGGAACAAAAGGTTATGCTTGACTTTGAATTAGCTGAAATCTATGGATATGAAACGAAAAATTTCAACAGGCAAGTCAAGAATAATATTGAGAAGTTTGAAGGTGAAGATTTTATGTTTCAACTAACAACTCAAGAAGTTGAAGAACTTTCAAGGTGCAAAAATTTCACCTTGAACAGAGGCACCGGACGAGGGAGTAATATTAAGTACAATCCTTATGTCTTTACAGAGCAAGGAATCTATATGTTGATGACTGTATTAAAGGGTGATCTTGCAGTAAGGCAAAGTAGAGCTTTAGTTCGTACTTTCAAACAAATGAAAGACCACATTGTAGAAAATCAAGGTTTGATTGGGAAAAGAGAGTTTTTGCAGCTTTCGATGCAGATTACAAGCAATGTCGTGGAAATGCAGGATTTAAGACGGGATTTAATGAATGTGGAAGATAAGGTGGCAGGATTAGTGGACAATTTAGGGAATGTTGTGCATAAATCCGAACTGTCTGACCTGATTCTTGACCTCAGTAATCCACAACTCAAATACGGATTTTTACTCTTGAACGGACAGCCGATCGAAGCCAATCTTGCTTATAAGGACATTTACAGCATAGCGAAAAAGAGTATCTATATCGTCGATAACTATATCGGAGTGAAAACTTTGGTCTTGCTAAAAGATGTTCCTTCATCGGTAGAAGTCATTATATTCAGCGATAACATCGGCAAAGGACTTCATACCCTTGAATATCAGGATTTCTGCCAAGAATATCCGTTTAGAAAGATAACATTCCAAAAATCCGGTGGAGAGTTTCATGACAGATACATTATTATCGACTGGAATACCGAACATCAGAGAATATATCATTGCGGAGCATCTTCCAAAGATGCAGGACAAAGAATTACAAGCATAACGGAAGTGGTCGATCAGATGATTTATACTAATCTTATCAATAACCTCTTGAAAAATCCAATTTTAAAGTTAAAATAGAGTAGTAAAAAAGTTGATTGGAAATTTGAAAAAATATGTATCCAATACTTGACACAAGGGTGTAATTTCATACGTGAGAGTAGTGTAATTTCATACGATAGTAAAACAAGGACTGCCTACAGAGCTTTCAGAGATTTGTTTGAGAGTAGTGTAATTCCATACGATAGTAAAACATCCTCCAAGCAAGAAAAGTTGATGGGAAGGTTTGAGAGTAGCGTAATTCCATACGATAGTAAAACTGAGCTTGCGAAAATTACCGCCTCTGCTGCGTTTGAGAGTAGTGCAATTTCATACGGCAGTCCACCTCAAGCACTGTTGACCTACTGCTAATTCCGGAAGAACTCAAAATTGAGTTATATATATCTGTAATGTTAGGAAAAAGTTATTCGTTTCCATATTCACCGGAGTAATTAGCTATTGCCGGAAGTAAATCCATACACATCGTCAATAATCATCTGCAAGTCCTCACGGCAGCCGCCACATTTATTTCCGATATTCATCTGCTTGCATAGAATTGTCAAGTCGGTTATGCGATGAGCTTTGATAAAATCTTCAACCTCGCCCCTTGTTGTTTTATAGCAAAGACAGACTTCATAATCTCTTGATTTTTTATCCATAAAAATATCCTCCATTTATGTTATAATGATATACAGCCAAACGGCAGAGAAGGTAAGCATGATGCCACCGATTATCGAGTTATACTTACCATTTTACAGTGTAATTAAAACACATTAGTTCAGATGTAATGTAAATGATTTGTTTTTCAAACCGGAAGGGCAGGTTTCATACTATGGATAATGAGAAAAAGTTTTTTGACATATTAGAGGAACTGGATATTCACGATTATAAAATATATGAGCATGAAGCTCTCTTTTCAGTGAAACAAGAAGGTGCAGAGGAGCTTATGTTTCCGGGGATAAATCTTAAAAATTTACTGATAAAAGATAAGAAATCAGGGGGATTTTATTTAATGATTCTGGAAGATCATAGGAGATTGGACTTTGACAGCTTTAGGAAGCTCACAGGTGCTAAGAAGACTAGATTTGCCACCGAAGATGAGCTCTGGGATTTAATGAAGATAACTCCGGGATCGGTTACTCCTTATACCATCTTTAATGATGTGGAAAACAGGGTGAAAGTGATTTTAGGCAGGGAAATAACGGAAGCATCTGAAGATACCCTCTTGAATTTTCATCCTTGCAGAAACACAGCAACCATTTCCGTTGCAAAAAGAGATTTTCTTCGAATTATAAGAAAAATGGGGCATGAGCCTATGTTTGAAGAGATAAAAGACAAGGGGGAAAAATGCGAAAGACAAAGATAATATGTACAATCGGACCGGCATCAAAAAACGAAGACATGTTGAAAAAACTTTTCCTTGCAGGAATGAATGTGGCAAGGCTGAATTTCTCCCATGGAAGCCACGATGAACATAGAGAAAATATAGCTAGAATAAGAAAAGTCCGGGATTCACTAGGACTTCCCGGAGCGGTTTTACTCGATACCAAGGGACCTGAAATCAGAATAAAAAACTTTGAGGAAGGGGAAGCCCTGTTAAAGGAAGGAGAATATTTTACCCTTACGACAGAGGATGTTGTCGGAAATACGGAAAGGGTATCAGTGACCTACTTAAATCTTTCAAAAGAGCTGAAAGAGGAAGATACGATTTTAATTGATGATGGAAAGGTTATGCTTAAAGTCGCGGAAATCGATGGGGCTGAAATAAAATGCAAAATAGTCCACGGCGGCAAGATAAGCAATCATAAAGGCGTGAATATACCTGATGTGGAAATAAATATGCCTTATTTATCTCAAAAAGATAAGGATGATCTGAAATTTGGAATAGAAGAGGATGTGGATTATGTTGCCGCTTCATTCATAAGAACCTCCGAAGATGCAGGTATGGTTAGAGAGTTTCTAAACAAAAACGGAGGCGAGAAAATAAAGCTAATTGCCAAGATTGAAAGCATGCAGGGAATAGACAATTTTGAAGATATTTTAGGGGTAGTAGATGGCATTATGATTGCGAGAGGCGATATGGGAGTTGAAGTGCCCTATGAACTTTTGCCGGGTATTCAGAAAAGATTGATCAGAAGGTGTGTTCAGCAGGGCAAAGTGGTTATAACTGCAACTCAGATGCTTGAATCCATGATTACAAGCCCTGTTCCCACGCGGGCTGAGATAAACGATGTGGCAAATGCGGTTTTTGACGGCACAAGTGCAGTCATGCTGTCAGGGGAAAGTGCAGCCGGAATGTATCCGGAGGAATCAGTGAAAGCAATGTCAAGGATAGCGGCGGAGGCGGAAAAAGAGCTGAAGGATGTGCTTAAAAGCGGCACAGTATACCGTGAAATGGACAACGAGGATACTACGAATGCTGTTGCTCATGCAGCCTGTACCTTGGCAAAAGATATTTGTGCCGATGCAATAATTGCAGTGACCGCATCGGGTTATACCGGAAACAAGGTCAGTAAGTTCAGACCGGATGTTCCGATAATCAGTGTGACACCAAATGAAAAAGTTTTTCATCAGATGGCTTTGTTTTGGGGAGTAAGTCCGTTGATGGTACAATATTGTTCGGATGTTGAAGAGATGTTTGATATTTGCAGAAAAAGTGCTGCAGAATCAAATCTGATAAATGAAAACGACAGGGTTGTTTTGACAGCAGGGGTTCCGGTCGGAGTTTCCGGTACCACAAATATTATCAGAGTTTATTCCAAAACAAACAATACCATTTAAGAATATTTTAGTTATAATGCACAAGGAGATAAGTTGAATGAAAAGAACAGAACGAGTTTCTATTATAGTGAAAATCCTGTCGGACACTCCGGGAAAAGTGTATCCGCTCCAATACTTCTGTGACCTGTTTGATATGGCAAAATCCAGTATAAGCGAGGATATTAACATAGCAAACTCTGCAATGGAAAAGGCAAAGAAAGGCAATATCGAAACAATCGCAGGGGCGAGAGGGGGCGTTCGTTATGTACCCTCTATGGATTCACAAGAAGTTTCTGAATTCCTGGAAAGCTTTTGTGAAAAACTGAGAAACTCTGATAGAATACTGGGTGGAAATTTTCTGTATACTTCAGATCTTATGTTCGATATGGAGGCCATGAATACCATGGCATCGTATTTTGCTTCGAAGTTCAAAGATTCGGGTGCAAACTATGTGGCGACAGTGGAAACCAAAGGGGTTCCCCTAGCAACCATGGTAGCATATCAATTACATCTTCCATTGATTGTATGCAGAAGGGAAGCAAAGGTGTCTGAGGGATCTACTCTGAGTATAAACTATTTTTCGGGTTCATATGATAGAATTCAGAAGATGTCTTTATCCAAAAGAGCAGTAAAGCCCGGAATGAAAGCACTGATTGTTGATGACTTTATGCGTGGCGGCGGCAGTACAAAAGGAATTTCCGATATACTGTCGGAGTTTAATGTGAAAGTCGTAGGAACTGCAGTTGCAATCGCAAAGAAAATTTCGGAGTTTACTTCAGCGGTAACATTATATGATATTGACGAGGAAAACAGGATAATTAAAGTAGAACCAAATACAGTAAAATAAATACGAAACGGAAGTCTTGCAAGTGATTAGTGAAGGGAATTATTCAAGTATTTACCCAATTGTACATCAAAAGATAAATATTTGTTGCAGTTTTCTAAATATTCATGTATAATTATATAAAACAAACTTTTAAATCAGAAAGGCGGGCTGTACTGATGTAAGAATTCGCAAATTGAATGCAGATGGAAAAATGAAGGCAATTGTTTCGCTTACTTTTGATGATGAATTTGTAGTTCATGATATCAAAATAATTGAAGGGCAGAACGGGCTGTTTATTGCCATGCCAAGCAGGAAGATGGGCGAAGGAGATTTCAGAGACATTGCACATCCTCTCAATTCCGAAACAAGAAATAGGATTAAGGACACGATCTTTGCCGAATACGAGAAAATGTCCGATTCCGAACCTGTATCAGAATAAGAAATCAGAAAGTAAGTGAGAAAGCAGGATCTAAAGCACCGTTTCATTGGGATTCGGTGCTTTGTTCAAGTTTCATTTATTCACAGTTAAAGAGCAAGCAGGTGAAATTCTATGAGTATAAGACTTTGTTCAAGTTGAGTGATTTGTATGCGGTGTTGTCATAGCTGATTTTGAGGTGGAAAATGAACGGAGAAAAAAGAAGAACTGAAATTATAGGAATCCTTACAGATACAGACAGACCGGTATCTGGCGGCAATCTTGCGGAAAAATTTAATATAAGCAGGCAGGTCATTGTTCAGGATATCGCACTGTTAAGGGCTCAAGGCTATGATATTCTATCGGCAAACAGAGGATATATGATACAAAAAAATATGGAGACTGCAAGCAGGGGAGACGAATTGTCAAGAAGAGTATTTAAGGTGATTCACAAGGCTGAAGATACAGAAAAGGAATTGAACATATTTGCAGATTTCGGTGCCAAAGTTTTGGATATTTTCATATATCACAAAGTTTATGGGAAGATAACTGTACCTTTGGTGATTTCTTCCCGTCTTGATGTAAAAAAATATATGGAGAAAATAAATACCGGAGAATCAAGCCTTCTTTCAAATGCAACTTCAGGCTATCATTATCATACCGTAGAAGCCGAAAGTGAAGAAATTTTAGATTTGGTACAAAATGAACTGAGAGCAAAGGGATTTCTTGCCCAATTAACAGACTATGAACCCGTTGAGTTTAAGTGAATCACATTATTTCTTTAATTTGTAAAGCATTTTTGATATGAATATGCTATAATGTTGAATGAAATAAGAGAATGATAATTGGGGGAAATAAATGATTGATTTAAAAGAACACAGAAACATTCACTGTATCGGAATAGGCGGCGTGGGTCTGTCAGCCATTGCAGAGATTCTGATTTCTAGGGGATATAATGTTTCTGGGTCTGATATGAACGAGTCGGAAATTACAGAGCGTTTGAAGGAATCAGGCGCTGTTATATATAATAACCATAGAAAAGAAAATGTAGAGAATGCTGATTTGATTATCTATTCTGCGGCTATAGCAGAAGAAAATCCTGAAATTGTCCGGGCAAGAGAGCGCAAGCTGCCCCTTGCATCAAGAGCTGAGATTCTTGGGGTTTTGATGGACGAGTATAAAGGAAGCATTGCCATCAGCGGTACTCATGGCAAAACTACGACGACTTCTATGGTTTCTTTAGTTTTGGAGGCGGCAAAACTGGATCCTACAATATTGGTAGGAGGTCAGCTCGCTGAAATCGGAGGAAATGTAAAGGTTGGCAAAAGCGATTATTTTGTAACGGAGGCGTGCGAATACAGGGACAGTTTCCTGGAGCTCAGACCTAATATTGAGGTAATTTTGAACATAGATTCCGATCATCTCGATTACTTCAAAGATATAGATCATATTGTAAATTCATTTGAGAAATTTGCAATGAATGTTCCAGGAGACGGAAAGATCATTGCATACGACTCCAATCCCTTCGTAAGCGAGGTTATAAGAGGAAGAAAGAATGTTATAACCTATGGATATAACGAGAGTTCGGATTTTGTGATTAAAGATGTCAGATTTGATGAAGCGGGCATGCCGTCCTTCCGAGTTCGCCACAAAGGAACGGAAACACCTGTTCATTTGGCGGTGCCGGGGGAACATAATATATTAAATTCCGTTGCGGCATTTGCCTGCTGTGTAACTATAGGTGCAGGCGAAGAAATAACGGGAGAAACTCTTGGCCATTACAAAGGAACTCAGAGAAGGTTTGACATAGTGGGTATAACAAAAGAGGGTGTCAAGATAGTAGATGACTATGCCCATCATCCGACAGAAATCAAGGCAACTCTTTCGGCAGCTCACAATATTCCTCATAAGAGACTATGGATACTGTTTCAGCCCCATACATATACAAGAACACTTGCTTTATTCCACCAATTTGCAGACGCATTTGTGCAGGCGGATATACTTATTCTTGCAGATATTTACGCAGCAAGAGAAAAGGACATATACAATGTATCATCAAAAAAACTTGCAGAGGAAATAAGGTGTGGACATAGGAACAAAGATGTTTACTATATGGATTCCTTTGAAAAGATAAGGGATTTTGTCATATCAAATGCAGAAAAAGGTGATTTGGTGATAACCATGGGAGCAGGAGATATTTACAAAGTCGGAACTATGATTATGGAAGAGGAAGCGTAAATGACCTTTGAAGAGTATAAGAAACAAGAAGAACAAAGAATTACCAGAGCAATTGAGTTCCTTAATTACGGAGTGGAATTTGCGGACATCAATTCTGTGTACATAGATGATGACGTTAAAATCGGAAAGGGTACATTTATCGGTCCCTGTGTGACTTTGGAAAAGGGAAGCATCATAGGTGAAAACTGCAGAATTTTACAAAATACAAGAATCAAGGATTCTAATCTCGGTGACAATGTGGAAGTACAGTCAAGTGTGATTCTGGAAAGCAAAATTGGTGACAACACATCCGTGGGACCTTTTGCATATATCAGACCGGGATCGTCAGTAGGAAGGAACTGTAAAGTGGGTGATTTTGTAGAGGTGAAGAACTCAAATCTCGGTGACGGTTCCAAATCTGCACACCTGACCTATATAGGAGATGCCGATATAGGAGAGAATGCAAACTTAGGCTGTGGAGTAGTATTTGTAAACTATGACGGTACAAATAAATATCGTTCCGAAATTGGAGATGGTGTTTTTATCGGATGTAATGCTAATATCATATCTCCAATTAAAATAGAAGACGGCGCTTATGTTGCGGCAGGATCTACTGTAACAAGGAATGTTCCGGAGGATGCTCTGTGCGTTGCTCGTGCAAAGCAAAAGAATATTGAAGGCTGGGCAACCATGCGTGGCTTGTACAACAAGAAGTAATTAGTTGAGAGTTATGGAGGAAAGTCAAAATGAAGAATAGTGTATTTTCGGATTACAAGGTGTTTGCAGGTAATGCGCATACTGAGTTGGCAGAGGAAATCACATCGATCATGGGGAAACCGTTAGGAAAGGCAACGGTAACCAAATTTAGTGACGGAGAAATTTCAGTAAATCTATGGGAAACCGTTAGAGGTGTAGATGTGTATATAATTCAACCTACATGCGGACCTGTGAACGACAATCTGATGGAGCTTTTAATAATGATGGATTCCATGAAAAGAGCATCTGCAGGAAGAATAAATGCAGTTATTCCATACTATGGATATGCCCGTCAAGACAGAAAAGCAAAGGCAAGGGATCCTATTACAGCAAAACTTGTAGCGAATCTCCTCGTGGCTGCGGGAGCAGACAGAGTTTTGACGATGGATCTTCATGCTAATCAGATTCAGGGATATTTTGACATTCCGGTGGATCATCTTGTGGGAATGCCTATTATTGCCAAATACTTTAAAGAAAAGAATTTAGAGGATGTGTGTATAGTATCTCCTGACCACGGAAGTGTAACGAGAGCACGCAATATGGCTGAATATTTTAATTGTCCTATTGCTATCGTAGATAAAAGGCGACCGGAACCTAACAAGAGCGAAATTATGAATATAATCGGGGATATTAAAGGGAAGAACTGTATTATTTTGGATGATATGATTGATACAGCAGGAACGATTACAAATGCCGCAAATGTAATTAAAGAAATGGGAGCAAAGAATGTTTATGCAGGTGCTACCCATGGAGTTCTTTCGGGACCGGCATTAGAAAGAATAGAAGCATCGTCAATCTGCGAACTTGCACTTCTCAATACAGTTCCGGTTCCGGAGGATAAGAAGCTGGATAAAATGACGATGCTTTCAGTTGCTCCGATTTTTGCGGAAGCTATGACACGAGTATTTACAAACGGTTCGATAAGTAAGCTCTTCGATTGATAAAAGCTGAATATTAGGAACGAGAGAGAAACTGACTTTTATGGGAAACGAATTATATGTAGTAGTTGGCCTGGGAAACCCCGGGCCTAAATACGAAAACACCAGACACAATTTAGGATTTCTGACCGTAGATAAAATCGCTGAAGATAATAATATTACCGTTAAAAAATTAAAATTTAAAGCGTTAATCGGTGAGGGAAGGATCGGTGGCAGGAAGGTTATATTAGTTAAGCCTCAAACATACATGAACAACAGCGGTGAATCAGTAAGAGAAATATTTCAATTCTACAAGCTTCCGATAGAGAATCTGATTGTTATATACGATGATTTTGATATAGACCTTGGTGCCGTCAGAATCAGAAAATTTGGAAGTGCAGGAACTCACAATGGGATGCGTTCAATCATCAGGCTTTTAGGTAATTACAACTTCCCAAGGGTAAGAATCGGCATCGGTTCAGGGAACAAAACAGATCTGGTCGATTTTGTAACAGGGGGCTTCAGAAAGGATGAGGTTCCATTGTTAGAGGAGGCAGTAACAACCGGAGCGGCATCGGTGGAAGGAATCATTAAAGACGGAATAGATTTTGCCATGAATCGATACAATAAAAAGAAAAAGAGGAATGATAATGAGTAAAGGGGGAGTTTCGGGAATTTCAGGCGTATCTGAATCCAGAGCAGCTCTTATTATTGCTGAGTTAATTAAAGAAAAAAAAGGAAAAAACCTGATCATCGTGGCCACGGAACCCAGGGCAAAGCGTTTAGCCGATGATCTTTATTTTTTTACAGGACAAAATCCCATTGTAATGCCTTCAGAGGAACAGGTTTTTCTTAGGTTTGAAGCAAAGAATCATGACATGACCATGGAGCGTCTCAATGGGATGAAAGCTCTGACAGGTGATAGTGATTGTATAGTAATAGCTCCGGTGACGGCAGCTATTAAAAAGGTGCTGCCCCATAATGTTATACAGGATAAGAAGTTGCTTCTCAAAAGGGGTGACGAACATTTTTTGACGGACATCAAAGAAATGCTTGTGGAATTAGGGTATGAGAGAATGAGCATGGTGGAAAGCCGCGGAGAGTTCAGCATAAGAGGTGGAATTCTGGATATTTTCACACCGGATGCGGATAATCCCTATAGGGTAGAGTTTTTTGATACAGAAGTCGATTCAATAAGAAGTTTTGACATAGATACACAGCGCTCCATAGAAAATTTGAGCTTTGTAGAAATCAATCCTGCAGAGCAGATGGTGCTGGACAAAAGCAGATTTTCAAAAGCGGCAGACAGGTTGTACAAGGCTTATACAAATCAGGCAAAAAAATTTCTTAAGAAAGGGGAACAGTACGCAGAAACTGTTCGCAGCCTTGAGCAAAGAAGAGATGAACTATGTGAATACATAAGAAATCAAAGAAATGTGCAGCTTTTGGAAAACTATCTGCATTATTTTTACGACAGAACAGAATATCTTTGGGACTACTTAGATAGAGGCAATGTATATGTTGATGACCCAAACAGAATTTATGAGCTTTTGGACGCACGCGAGAAGGAATTAGCTCAGGATTTTGAGGTTATGCTCCGAAGAGGCGATATAGTACCGGAAGATCTCGAACTTTTGACGGGGAAAAAGGATTTTATGAAGTGCTATAACCACAGACCCATAGCATTTTTGTCCCCATTTCCTAAAACTATAAAAGGAATTGAGGAGTACGACAGTCTCGAAACCGTACAGAGCTCGCAGATGATGAGATTCAGCGGACATATGGAGCTTTTGGAATCTGAATTAAAATCCTATGTAAATAAAAATTATAAAATATATTTAACGGCATCTACGGATGAGAGGAGAAAAAATTTAATAGAATACTGCGATAGGATTGGGGTTATTAGCTTTGTGAATTTTCTAAAAGGGAACCTTTCCTCCGGATTTGATTTTCCAAAGAAAAAACTTTGCTATATAAGTGATAATGATATTTTCGGCGAGAGGATAAATAGAAGAAAAAAACGAAGGAAAATGCCGGGAGGACAGCGAATAGAAAGCTTTTCAGATTTGGCAAAAGGTGATTTTGTGGTCCATGAGAGTCACGGTGTAGGAAAGTTTATCGGCATAGAACAGTTAGACATACAGGGAGACAAGAAGGATTATCTTAAAATAAAATATGCGGGGAACGATTTCTTATATGTTCCGGTGGAGCAATTTGGCATAGTCCAAAAATATATAGGTTCAGATGGGATTTTGCCGAGACTTAATAAACTTTCAGGGGCAGAATGGAAACTTACCAAGGCAAGGCCAAAGCAGGCGATCGCAGAGATGACGGATGAGCTTATTAAACTTTATGCCGAAAGAGAAATTGAGGGGGGATTTGCATTCAGCAAGGATACTCCATGGCAAAAGGAATTTGAAGATAGCTTCCCCTATGTTGAAACCGATGACCAGCTTAGGTGCATTGAGGAAATAAAAAGAGATATGGAACTGCCTAAATCTATGGACAGATTGCTATGTGGTGATGTAGGTTTTGGTAAGACAGAAGTAGCTGCAAGGGCGATCTTCAAGTGTATTGCCGATGGAAAACAGGCAGCAGTACTGGTTCCTACAACTGTGCTTGCAAATCAGCATTATTATAATTTGAAAGACAGATTTGAGAAATTTCCTGTCGACATCGAAATGTTATCCAGGTTCAGAAGCGATGCTCAGCAGAAAAAAATTATAGAGAGATTAAAAACCGGAGATATAGATCTTATAATCGGTACCCATAGACTTTTGTCAAAAGATATAGAATATAAGGAACTGGGACTTTTAGTAATAGATGAAGAACACAGATTCGGTGTTGCCCATAAGGAAGCACTCAAAAAGATAAGGAAAAGCGTAGATGTATTGACTTTATCGGCAACGCCAATTCCAAGAACTCTGAATATGTCCCTTTCGGGCATTAAGGATATGAGTTTGATTGAGGAACCTCCGGAAGAGAGATATCCTATCCAAACTTATGTTATGGAGCAGGACGATATGATGATTAGAGATGTCATAAAGCGTGAACTTGACAGAGACGGACAAATTTTTATCATCTGTAACAGAGTTAAGGGGATAAATAAGCTGGCAAAGAAAATTTCTGACCTGGTTCCCGAAGCCAGGATTTCTGTAGGTCATGGGCAGATGAATGAAAATGCTTTAGAAAATGTAATGCTGGATTTTGTAAATCATGAAACGGATATTTTAATTGCAACAACTATAGTAGAATCAGGCATAGATATTCCCAATGCCAATACGATGATAGTAATAGATGCGGAAACCTACGGTTTGGCACAGCTCTATCAATTAAGGGGACGGGTTGGCAGGTCAAATCGAATGGCATACGCATATCTGATGTACAGAAAAGATAAAGTTCTTACGGAAGTTGCAGAGAAAAGACTTAGGGCTATAAGAGAATTTACTGAATTCGGCTCAGGATTTAAGGTTGCCATGAGAGATCTTGAAATAAGAGGTGCCGGGAATTTGCTTGGAAGTCAGCAATCGGGGCAGATGATGAATATAGGATATGAACTTTACTGTAAGCTTGTGGACGAGCAGATCAGAAGAATTAAGGGAGAGTATGTTCCGGAGGAATCAGATGAAATTTCAGTTGAACTTCCTTTGCCTGCCAACATCCCCAACTGGTATATAGAAAATGAATCCCTCAAACTTGCCATATATAAGAAGATTTCCGGAGTGAATTCGGAAAATAAGGAAGATGAGATGGTGGATGAGTTGTTGGACAGATTCGGCGATGTGCCTAAGGAAACCATGAACCTGATAAGAATTTCCAGAGTGCAAGCACTCTGTCAGGAAGTGTCGGTCTTAAGGATTTATGCCCAGAATAATAGAATATTTTTTAGCTTTGGAGAAAAAAATTGTCTGACTCCATTCGCAATAGTTAATATAAATGATAAATTTAAAGGACGGGCTTTTATCCACGGAGGAAAGGAGCCTTATATCAGAATTCCGCAGGTTAAGGGGTTAATATTAAAAGACTGTCTGGAGTTGCTCAATATAATAAAGGAGAATATGAAAGATGCTATTTAAAGATATTACAATAATAGATGAGAATTTTTCTGTCAAAGAAAATAAATGTGTCGGGATCACAGGAGATAAAATTGTATATATCGGTGATGAAATGCCGCAAAATGCTTCTGAATATGGAGATGTATATCAAGGTAAAGGAAAACTTCTTATGCCGGGCTTTTATAATGCTCATGCCCACTCCCCCATGGCTCTTATGCGTGGATACGGGGAGAATATGGCTTTACAGGACTGGCTTACAAAGAGGATTTTTCCTTTTGAAGGCAAACTTACAGGAGATGCCGTTTATTGGGGAACCATGCTCTGTATGGCTGAATCTCTTAAATTTGGTATAGTTTCTACCTCCGATATGTATTATTTTATAAGCGACATGGTGAAAGCTGTATCAGATAGCGGTGTAAAGAATAATATAAGTCGCTCCATAGTGAACTTTGACGGAACGGGAATTGAAGAGCTGGATTCAATAAAGGAACTTTTGGATGCACATAAAAACTTTAACAACATAGAGAATGAAAGAATTAAAATTGAAGCAAGTCTTCATGCAGAATATACTTCCGATGAGAGTACCGTGAAGGGGCTGGCTGATTTATCCAAGAAACAGAATATGTCTATGCAGGTTCATGTTTCTGAAACGAAACTAGAACATGAGGAGTGCAAAGCTCGTCATGGAGGAAGGACGCCTGTGAAATATCTATATGACTGTGGACTTTTTGATGTCCCTACCATTGCGGCACATTGCGTGTATATAGAAGATGATGACTTTGACATCTTAAAAGAAAAGAAAGTTACAGTAGCAACAAATCCTGTAAGCAACCTTAAACTTGCAAGCGGAATTGCAGATACAGGCAAAATGCTGGAAAAGGGAGTCAACCTTGCAATTGGAACAGATAGCGTAGCGTCAAATAATAGCTTGAACTTTATTGAGGAAATGAAAACTTTAGCTCTTGTATCAAAGGTAAGAAACATGAACCCCACCGTAATCACCCCTAAAGAAGCTATTTATGCCGCCACGAGGGGAGGAGCGTTAGCCCAGGGCAGAACTGACTGTGGTCTTGTGAAGGAGGGCATGAAGGCGGATCTGATCGTTATAGATATCCAAAGAGTACATTGGCACCCTATTCATGATTTGTTAAATAATCTGGTATACTCCGCATCGGGAAGTGATATTGAACTTACGATGGTAGACGGGAAAGTTCTTTACAATGATGGAGAGTATGCTACAATCGACGAGGAACAGGTTATTTTTGAAGTTGAAAATGTGAAAAAAGAAATTTTAGAAAAGTTATAAATAGTTATAAACAGATAATTGGAGATTTTATGTCAGATAGTAATAATAAAAAGTTTCTAAAGGGTGCGGCAGTGTTAGCTGTTGCCGGAATTATGATAAAAGTTTTGGGAGCTGTTTTTAGAATCCCACTAACTAACTGGATCGGTGACGGAATGGCTTATTACAGTGTGGCGTATGCAATATACGGAACTCTTGTAGTAATCGGAACGGCAGGGGTTCCCATAGCAGTTTCCAAGTTGGTATCAGAAAATATTGCACAGGGCAAATATCGAAATGCACACAAAGTTTTTCATACTGCAACGATGCTGATGTTGATTGTGGGGACTATAAGTTTTATCATATGCTATTTTGGAGCTGATATGATTGCAAGGGCTATAGGCAGTCCTAAATCCGCATTGGCTATAAAAGGGATGGCGCCTGCACTGTTTTTCGTTCCGCTTTTTTCATCCTTCAGGGGATTCTTTAACGGAAGACAAAATATGAATCCCACTGCAATATCGGAAATAGTAGAGCAACTTGTCAGATGCGGTTTTGGGCTAACACTTGCATATATGTTTAGCCATCCCGTGCTCGATGAAGTCAGAGCCGCAGCAGGAGCCTCCTTTGGTGCATCGGCAGGAGCGATAGGCGGATTTGTAATAATAGGTTTTATATTTGTATTGAATAGGAAACCTTTTCGCCATAAAATAGAAACCGGAATTCAGGATGTAGAAGAAAATATAGCTTTAGCTAAAAAAATTGCATGGATTGCTGTTCCGATTATAATAGGCTCGGAGATTATGCCGATTATGGGATTGTTAGACACAGGTATAGTGATGAATGTTCTCCAGAATAACGGGTGGAGTGCTGATGAAACGAAGCACATGTTCAGTCTGTACGAGGGGTATTGTACCCCGGTTATTGCATTTCCTCAGATCTTTACTCAGGCAGTGGCAGTCAGTTTAGTTCCGGCTATTTCCGGACATTTTGCACAAAAAGAGGGATTGAAGGTTAATGAGACCATCAGCCTTGGAAGAAGAACTACCATGATAATGGGATTTCCATGTGCATTCGGTCTATTTATCTTAGCGGAACCTATTTTGAAGCTTATGTACTACCAACAGCCGCAATCATGTGAGGAGGCGGCACCTATTATGATGATAATGGCTATTAGTGTTATCTTTCTCGCACATATGCAGACTTCGGTAAGTATACTTCAGGCAATAGGAAAGCAATTTATTCCGGTTAGGAATCTGGCTTTTGCATCCATAGGTAAGGTTGCCGTTACATATTATACTGTAGGGATAAACTCAATAAATGTCAAAGGAGCGGCAATAGGTACGGCAATAGCATACATTATCACTCTATTGTTAAATGATTATAGCGTAAAGAAATATACGGGCGTCAGACAGGACTTTATTCTTACATATTTGAGACCCGGTATGGCGGCTTTGGGAATGACAGCAGTAACATATGGTGTCTATAATCTGGTGATGATGCTTTTGGGCGCTCATGGCTTCAAACTTGCCAATGCAGCCGGTGTTTTACTTGGAATTGTCAGTGCGATGATTACATATACAATTTTGCTTTTCGTGCTGAAGGCAATAACATTGAAAGAACTTGAGAATTTTCCGGGAGGAAACAAGCTGATAAAGATATTGACGAAGATATTTCCCAGAGTTATTATAGATTGATTTCCTATTTTCCAATAAGATATAACAAAAGTATTGACAAGAGGCTTGAAAAATGCAACAATATGAATACAATGTGGGGTTGTATTTAAGAAGGATTCTACATTGAGGGATTTTTACAAGGGATGAACTAGAAAAGTTTCGTCAATGGAATTAAGTCTAAGGAGGATTTTACATGAATAAGGCTGAACTGGTTTCTGCAGTTGCAGAGAAAACTAATTTTACAAAAAAAGACGCAGAACTTGCAATCAATGCACTTCTTGCTACAGTTGAGGAGTCTTTAGTTAAGGGTGAAAAAGTACAGTTGATTGGATTCGGTACTTTTGAAACCAGAGAAAGAAAAGCTCGTCAGGGAAGAAACCCTCGTAAGCCGGATGAAATTATTAAGATTGCTGCATCAAAGGCTCCTGTATTCAAGGCAGGAAAAGCTCTTAAAGATGCGGTTAACAAATAATCATTAAATGACATTGGGACAGCTCTGCTGTCCATTTTTTTATGAAATAATCAGATTCTCGGAAACAAACCATATATAATAAATCGCATATGCATAAGTGAGAGTCCTAGATAAAAGAGTTTAAGATAACCGAAAAGTTTGTGAAAGCCGTATATAGGTATGAGGGGAAAAGAAGGGCAAAGATGAGAATAGACAAGTACTTAAAAATTTCAAGAATTATAAAAAGGCGTACAGTTGCTAAAGAAGCATGTGATCAAGAAAGAGTTACGATAAACGATAAACCGGCAAAGGCGGGAAGTGATGTTGAAGTGGGGGATATCATAAAAATACAATTTGGAAATAAAAGCATCACGATAAAAGTAACTGAAGTTCGTGAGAATGTAAGAAAAGACGATGCGATAAATATGTATGAAATTATAGAATAACCGAAACAACTTGCCAAAGAGTTGTTGAGTTATCTTTTTTTCAGGGTGATTTTAACTTAATTTCTGTATACAAAAAGCGTAACCTACTTAGGTATGATGCACTCTTTGATATGTAGATGGAGAATCACATGCAA
>ERZ772997.295-NODE-295-length-17946-cov-7.94377_pt1 | contig 17946 bp, 16 predicted proteins | sample MGYA00511127_ERZ772997 | MGnify/ENA primary metagenome ERZ772997 (study PRJEB29015, sample SAMEA2738070) | human oral metagenome | biome: human oral; feature: human-associated habitat; material: saliva | place: China | collected 2215 ... | reverse complement strand
CAGGCGCGCCATCGAGACGAACTAGTGGAAGAGGGCGTCTATTACCTCCATCTAGATTATAGACAGGCTGGTATTGGCTCCAACTCCTGTGGTCCACGCCTTCTACCAGAACACCGCTTTGATGAATCAAGCTTTAAACTAGATTGGACTTTTGAGTTAAGATAAAGAAGATAGGCAACCACCCGTATAGCGCGGGTGGTTTTTTGGTGTAAAAGGGGGCGCCACGTCGTGTTGGGAGGCAGCCATGTCGCGTTGGAGGTCCAATGCGACGTGGCTGGACAAGGAAGCGAGTATTTTGAGTCAAAAAGGGCGAAAAAGCGAGAGCCACGTCGTATTGGAAGGCAGCGATGTCGCGTTGGAGGTCCAACACGACGTGGCACGGCAAGGAAGCGAGTATTTTGAGTCAAAAAGGGTGAAAAAGCGAGAGCCACGTCGTATTGGGAGGTAGTGATGTCGCGTTGGGAGTCCAACAGGACGTGGCGAGACTAGGATACTCGCATATTTTAGAAGCATGTGCAGGGAAGTGCGGCCAGGTGTCCCTGTACCAAGCTACATAAACAAGATAAGTCAAAAATTGTGAAAATGTAGACTTTGATATTTCTTTTGGATGACTTCCGTTGTATAATCGGGATAGTGATAGAAGTTCAAGGACTCGATAGTAACAACTACATAAGGGATAATCGTTGAGAGGCTTCTAGCAGATAAACGGAAGGTAGAGGGATACAATATGGAATTTTTTTGGGGAACCATACTTCTTGTAGTATTAGCAATTGCACTATGGAAATCAGATTCACAATCACAGCAGAATGGGAATAGTAACGAAGAAAAAGTTAACTATTATGATCCAAATGTATATCCAAGCGGAAGTGAAATTAGCGAGCAAGAGTTCCGCTCAATTGTATTCGCTACTGCTAAGAAAATTAAGCGCATAAAAAGAACTAACATTGTTGGAGCTCGAGTTATCTGTCTGGTGGATGCTCAGTCTAATATATCAAGGTGGGAATTCGAACTGGATTTTCGTCATCGAAACACCATTACAGGTAGGTATACAATCGAAACTGAAAATGATGATTCTGCTATACCCGAATCATTAGGTGATAGGATACAGGAGAAGATAGAAGAGTACTTGGAGAATGTTGAAGCCGATAAGGTGCGAGCGCGTTCCGAAGCTTTTTACCAGAAAATAATATATGGTAGTGATACGAACGATTCCGAGCAAGTCTACGATGAGCCGGAGGCTACTTCGAAAGAAATCCCCCATGAAGTCTTAGTGTCGAATTCAGTTGATTCCGATATAGATTCCTCGGATCAGGTTGGACAAGAGAAGGAAACCTACTCAGAACCAGAAATTAATAATCGAGAATATATCAATAAAGCAGAATCAAGGAATAATCATTCAGGAATCGTCATAAGCATCCTATGTTGCATTATACTGGGCCTCGTATTTTGGATAGCGTATGACAAGGTCATCTCACCACATAATAAAGTAACCATAGGGATGGCAGCTGAAAGCTTCATTGACTTATCCCGAGTAGAGGCTAATGAGATGATAAGGTCAAAGGGATTCAATAAAATAGAAGAAATTGATATGGGTAATTTATCAGCTAGCGATGATGAGAAAATAGGTAAAATAGGAAGAGTTTCTATCAACGGTCGTGATGCATTCCAATCAGATACCGTATTTCCACTCAATAGTGAGGTTAAACTATTTTATCAGTCTGTTAGAAAAATCAGGATTCCTTTTGAGAAGAGTGATATTAAGGAAATTGGCTATAAATCCCTAGAGGAAAGACTTAGGGACTTAGGCTTTGCGAATGTCACAGTCGTTGGAAATAAGAAATTAGTGACAGGTTGGCTCAAAAAAGAAAATGATATTGAATCGCTGACTATCAATGGACATAATTTTTCATATGGAGAAAGCTACCCTGTAGATGCAGAAGTTGTTATTACTATCTATAACATTTAAAAAGTAGTTTATTTCTATGTAGAGCCTGAAGTAAAGCCTTCAGGCTCTTTTGATATGCGATTGAGACTAATTGCAACCTAGAGCTAATAGATTAATTGAAAGCTTGACTTTTCTCCTCTCTTCCGCAAGAATCCTAAACAATTCAGCAAGATTGCGAAAGAAATCTTAAAGACTCTTCTCTATACTATTTTATAAGTGGGGCTTCAATTACGGCAGAGTGAATGCCCTAATCTTAAGAAGAGGGGGACGAAGATGAAGGAATTGATTGTTAATGATTCACTGAAGAGGCTAAGTTTGGATTCGGGGAATCTGATTGTGAAGAACCAGGAGCGAGAGATTGAATTGACCATTGCGCTTAATCAAGTTCAACGTGTGCTGCTATATGGCAGTCCACAGGTGACGACTCAATTAGTCAAGACCATGGCCAAGGAAGGGGTTGAACTCTTCTACTTCGACCGACATGGCAAGTATCTGGGCTATCTAGATAGCTTGAAGATGGAGAACTATGAGAAGCAGAAGGAACAGTTTGCGGCGCTATCTCAAGCAGAATTTGAAGCTGCTATGGCAAGGAAAATTCTGACGGCCAAAATTAAGGGGCAAGAACACTTATTACGAGCCTTCGACCAAGATGCCTTGCTTGACCAAGGAGACTATGCACATTTTAGGGATGCCGTGGAAGGTATTGGGTCTGCAGTCACGATTAATGAGATGATTGGGTTTGAGGGAAGGGCAGCTAAATCCTATTTCTATTGCCTTAACTTGCTAGTACCTAGTGATTTTCGCTTCCATCGTCGTAGCAAGAACCCGCCACTCGACCCCTTCAACGCCTTATTGAGTTTTGGCTATAGTCTACTCTATGGTCGGGCAGTATCCGCCCTCAAGAAAAGAGGCCTAAATGTGGGGTTCGGCTGTATTCATCGAGTCAAGCAGTACCATGCGGCCTTAGCTAGCGACCTGATGGAGGTTTGGCGCCCGCTTATAGTTGATGAAGTCGTCATGCGCCTACTTAAAAATAAGCAAATGACGACCGAGCAATTCGATACTAACCCAGGCAAGGCGGTCATGATGAATAAGGAAGCGCGCGTTCAATTCTATCGAGAGCTCTGCCTTAGAATGGAAGAGAAGCACCTCTATATTCAATCCTTTGGCAAGGAAGTGACCTTCGATTATGCCTTAGAGTTACAAGTAGAAAGCCTTTTGCGTGCCTTCCATAAGCTAGACCCATCCGAGTTCATAGCCATTGGAGATGCACTCTATGATTAAAATTTTCAATCTAAGTGATGATGAAGCCACCTTAGCTCGCAACCGCAGGGTCTTCTGCCTAGTGATTTATGATATTATCAGTAATAAACGCCGGCTCAAATTCAGTAAAATACTTGAAGGTTATGGCATTCGGGTGCAGCGTTCATGCTTTGAATGTCTACTCGAGAAGGCCATCTTCCAGGATCTTATTCTTGATGTAGAAGACTTCTATGAGGAGGGAGAAGGGGATAATATTCTAATTTATCGCTGTCAAAATGATCAAGCTCTCAGATATAGCCCCTTCATTCCTAGCCATCATGAGGAAGATCAAATATTCTTGTAAAAATAGCCAAGACGTGCTGAACTAAAAGTCAAAGCCCACATGAATTGCATGTGGGCTTTTTGCGTTGAGACAAGAGGATGCAGGTTAGGCCCCTCACGGGGAGAAAGGCGTCTGAACGAAATAAACATGTTATTAAATCAAGCTTTAGCTCAGTTTCCGTCCCCTCGCGGGGAGTAAGGTATCTAAATCAACTCAAATCGACTAACAATAACTATATATGTCTGTTTCCGTCCCCTCACGGGGAGTAAGATATCTGAACCCTAAGCTAAAAAAGGAGTGTTAAACATGAATAAAACGTTTCTGTCCCCTCTCGGGGAGCAAGGTATCTGAACTGAGAAATTACATTTCTTCAATCGGGAATGGGAAAAGTTTCCGTCCCCTCGCGGGGAGAAAGGTATCTGAACGGTGATTATGAAGTGTATATAGAAGCGGAAGGCGAGTTTTCGTCCCCTCACGGGGATCAAGGTATCTGAACAAGGACTGAAAAAAATGAAAAATCAATTACCAAACATGTTTCCGTCCCCTCACGGGGGGTAAGGCATCTGAACTGAATAATGCGTTAGACAGCTTGCCTGATAGACCGTTGCCGTCCCCTCACGGGGAATAAGGTATCTGAACGACCAGGCGGAGACGGTATGGCTAACGGCTTCATGTTTTCGTCCCCTCGCGGGGATTAAGGTATCTGAACAGAAATTGAAATATTCAAGGGTAGCGTAAATGCTGTTTCCGTCCCCTCGCGGGGAGTAAGGTATCTGAACATGGAATTCTCACAAGAGTTGTTAGACTTTGACGGGTTTCCGTCCCCTCACGGGGAGAAAGGTATCTGAACAGGTACAGGTTTTGTGCTCTACTATGAGCAACTTAAGTTTCCGTCCCCTCACGGGGAGTAAGGTATCTGAACATGTTCAAAGCACTTAATAACCTATATAAAACTATTGCGTTTCCGTCCCCTCACGAGGAGTAAGGTATCTGAACTACTTTCATTGGGCGATTAACGAAGGATATTGAGCTGTTTCCGTCCCCTCACGGGGAGAAAGGTATCTGAACCAAACGGGGCAAAATCGAAAGAGGAATAAATCATGAGTTTCCGTCCCCTCACGGGGAGTAAGGTATCTAAACTAAAAATGAAATTCAATATCAAGTATTTAAAAAAGTTTCCGTCCCCTCGCGGGGAGTAAGGTATCTGAACGGTTGTGGCACGAGGTTTACATAGAAGACTTAGAAGTTTCCGTCCCCTCGCGGGGGGTAAGGTATCTAAACTATCGAAACAACCGACTACAATTCAATTATGGACTTGTTTCCGTCCCCTCGCGGGGGGTAAGGTATCTAAACGAATGCGTTGATGAAACAACATTAAATAATTGGTTGTTTCCGTCCCCTCGCGGGGGGTAAGGTATCTAAACGCTAGATAATCAAGGGTTAGAATTGTGGTGTAACGTTTCCGTCCCCTCGCGGGGGGTAAGGTATCTAAACTGAGATTATCCGCCTAGCTTCAATCGTTGTTTCTGAGTTTCCGTCCCCTCGCGGGGGGTAAGGTATCTAAACGGCAAAACAACTACTTAACACTAGTTTCCTAGCGCGTTTCCGTCCCCTCGCGGGGGGTAAGGTATCTAAACGACCTAGCTCGAGAATTAAGCAAGTAATAGAAACTGTTTCCGTCCCCTCGCGGGGGGTAAGGTATCTAAACCCTATATCTTGTGTGCATCGATAGTCAGACCACTATATATTGGTTCAAGCACTAACGAGAGGCAGGGTCTTGCTAGATACCTACATTTTACCACAAATAGCGCTTAATTTCAACTATATCGTTACTTAACTAACAAGTTGTATAGACAACAGTAATGCAGGAAACGCTGATGCATCAAGGTTTCTAGGCGTGTGCAATAATCATTCAGAAATTTCATTCAAACTATGTGAATGATTATCGATAACACCTATGAAAGAAAGCGATTACGTGATATAATGATTTTAGATTGTTTTCAAGCCAAACTAATCGTCTGATGCTAGCCCAATAGAGGGGGGCATGCGAGTCATCTGGATAGGACTTGAACAGAAAATAGAGGGTTCTCTTACAGTTAGAAGACTTTTTGGACGTGAAATGGGCATCTAGGGACAATCCACGCTTGAAATTCAGCAAGAATCCTAAAACATTTCGCAAGAATCTGCAAGAATACTAGCCTTAACTCACTTATACTATAGATTAGTGTGGCGCACTTAAGGTAATCAAGCGCTGAGATCATAACAGAGAGGAGTAGCCTATGCATCGTGTAAGAATTATCTTCAAACCTAAGACTGAATTAAAGTTATCACCCCAACGCCTATCTGTTGCCTTGCATGGTTTTCTCATGCAAGAAATAGAGCCTGCCTATGCCGATTATCTCCATCAACAGTCAGTTAATCCCTACTCAACTCATGTCGCGAGACTAGATGAGAAGACCTATGCCTGGGAAGTCAACATGCTGACAGTAGAGAGTTATCAGGTCTTCCATCAAGCATTAGATAGGTTGAGGGATAGCTCTTTCGAGCTTAAGTTACAAGGGGGGATCCAGTGTCAGGTTCTGGGCTTAGATTGGCAAGACTATGACCTACAGGAGGCTAGCCGCAGCTTCTACCAAGAAGAAGCTCCGGCTCGTTATGTCCTCCACTTCGAATCACCTACAGCCTTCAAACAAGCGGGCCAATATGTTATATTCCCCGATATCCGGCTAATCTATCAGAGTATTCTACTCAAGTATCAGGCTTTCGATCAGCCAGACGAAGCAGTGGATGAAGAATTTCTCAACTTGCTAGCGGCCTCTACCACCATTAGGCGCTATCGGCTGCAATCGCAATATCTTAAGGTGCACACTGTTGCGATCAATGGCTTTGTAGGTAGCCTGGAAATTCAAATTAAAGCCAATCGCACCTTAAAAAATTATATTCGCTATATGCTTGGCTTTGCTGAATATTCTGGAGTTGGCATTAAGGCCTCCATCGGGATGGGCAAGCTAAGACTAGAAGAAGTAGATAGGAGGGAACAAAGATAAGATGAAAAAGGAAAAATCAGACTTAATATTGGGAAGCTTGCTTCATGATATTGGGAAGGTCGTCCAACGTGCCAGAAATGAGCGCACTAGACACAGTAAGTTGGGTCGGGACTATCTGGCTCAGTATACGAATGATAAGCAATTATTAGACCATCTGGCCTACCATCACGCCCAAGAATTGCGTGAAGCCAAACTAGAGGCAAGCCATACAGCTTTTATTACTTATATGGCTGATAATATCGCTAGCGGCTCAGACCGGCGCTTAGATCAGGACGTGGAGACTACCAATTATCGTAATTGGGACCAGCTAACCAACCAAGAAGATATCTTCAACCAATTCATGACAGCTAAGGACAAACGCTACTATCGCCCCGTAATGTTGGATGACCGGGATGACTTGCAATTTGCTCTAGCGACGAATAGTCATTTTAGTGCGGGGGATTATGCGGGAATCTTAGAACGCTTGGGCAAGACCTTAGCTGTTATTGATTATAGTAGTGACTACTTAACTAGCGTCTTGAACCTTCTAGAGGCGACCCTATCTTATGTGCCAAGTTCTACTAACCAGGACGAAGCAGGAGATATCTCGCTCTATGACCATATGCGCTTAACTGCTGCTTATGCCAGTGCCCTCTATGATTATCTGCATGAGCAAGCTTGCACTGACTTCAAAACTCGCTTACTGACTCAGGGGTCGGATTTCTATCAGGAGGAAGCCTTCCTCTTAGCTAGTTTTGATATCAGTGGGATTCAGGATTTCATCTATACCATTCGGGACACTAATGCTGCTAAAATGCTGCGGGCACGGTCATTCTATCTCGAGATTCTAGCTGAAAACATCGTAGATACCTTGTTGGAGCGTCTGGAACTGAGTCGGGCCAATCTCCTCTATTCAGGTGGCGGACATGCCTATCTGCTTCTGGCTAACACAGAAGCCAGTCGTGCAACCATAAGAGAGGTTGAGGCAGAATTGAATGCCTTCCTGCAAGAGACCTTCGATATTCATCTCTATGTGGCTTTTGGCTTCCAAGCCTTCTCTGGACATGTGGTGATGGGGGAAGAGCTAGCTTATCAGCAACTCTACCGTGGGGTTGGCCGCATGATTTCAGATAAGAAGTTATCCCGTTACAGTGCCGATGACTTAATCCAGCTTAACCAAGCGGGCAAGAAACAGGGGCGGGAATGCAATACCTGTCACCGAGTACATAAGGGGGATGGCGATCGTTGTGCCCTCTGTGATGCCTTGGTGGAGATTTCACCAGCTCTCTTGAAGAAAAAATTTATCTCTGTAACCAACCAGGCTAACGACCTTCCTCTGGGATTCGGCATGTATCTGAGTGCAACAGATGAAGCCCGACTCCCTGAGGGTAGCCAGGGTCGCTTCTATGCCAAGAACAAATTCTACTCAGGCAAGGATCAGAGCCACCACCTCTGGATTGGTGACTATTCTGATGGTCTGACCTTCAATCAATATGCGGAAGAAGCCAAGGGGATTAAGCGGCTTTCTGTCGTTCGTTGCGACGTGGATAACCTAGGGCAAGCCTTCATCAGTGGCTTCAAGGGTCGCTACAATACCTTGTCTAGGTCCGCAACCTTCAGCCGCAATATGACCCTCTTCTTCAAATACCATATTAACCATATCCTTCGCGAATTGGATGCTAAGGCAACCGTCATCTACGCCGGCGGGGACGATGTCTTCGTGGTGGGGGAATGGTATGATATGCTGGAATTTGCCATTAAGCTAAGACAGGACTTCCTTGAATTCAGCCAAGGAAAGTTGACCCTATCTACAGGGGTCGGTCTCTACCCAGCTAAGATGCCAATTGCTGTTATGGCCAGTCAGACAGGTGACTTAGAAGAAGCGGCCAAAGCCAATGATAAGGACTCCATCTCTCTCTTCACAGAAGCCTATACCTTCAAGTGGGATGACTTCATTGAACGTGTCTGGAATAAGAAGTTAGTAGAGATTCAGCGCTTCTTCGATAATAAGGAAGCAAGCTTCGGTAAGGCCTTCATCTATCAGATGTTGAGCCTCTTGAGAAGAAGCTTCGATGAGGTGGAAGAACGTGGTGTCTATAAGACTATCAGTTGGGCGCAATGGGCCTATTATTTAACACGAATGGAGCCCAAGGAGCAAGAAGCCAAACTAGATTACCTAACTTTTGCTAACCAGATGCATCGCTACTTCCGCAATGAACAAGATGCTCGTGAATTGATGCTGGCATTAGAACTATATGTATACACAATAAGAGGTGACAAAGATGACTATACTGACAGATAAAAATTATGTTGATAAGGCTGAGCAGGTTGTTAAAAAACTGAAGAAAACACCTGATCGTTATGATAATAACAGGGAAAAATTCGACTTAACAACCAGTAAGATTCGGAACCTACTCAGCTTAACGAGTTCATTATTTGATGAAGTTCAATCACGCCCGGTTGAAGAGTTAGAGGATAAGATCGCATATCTACGTGTTCAATTCCTCTATCAATCAGGTCGAGAAGGAGCCGTCAAAGACTTGGTGGAGAAGGCTGAGATTCTGGACTGCCTGAAGGAAATTACAGACAAAGCATCATTGATTCGATTCTGCCGCTATATGGAAGCTCTAGTAGCTTATTTCAAATTTGAGGGAGGTAAAGACTAATGTCTACACTACGTAAAATTAAAATCAAAGGAAGTATTGATGTTTTAACAGGCTTGCATATTGGGGGGAGCAAGGCTTTTGCAGCGATTGGTGCAACAGATAGTCCAGTTATTAAGGATCCTCTCACCAACCTGCCTCTCATTCCGGGTTCTTCCATTAAGGGCAAGATGCGCTCCTTGCTAGCTCGCGCAGTCAATACTGAATTAGCGAAAAAACCTGACCAAGATGCGCCTATTATTCGCCGCTTATTTGGTGATACAGAAAAAAACAAACAGGCTAAGCTTATCTTCCGGGACACCACGCTCAGCAATGCCGATGAACTCTATGGCCGTGGCGCCAATACCCTAACAGAGGTTAAGTTTGAGAACACTATTGATCGTTATACCTCCATGGCCAACCCTCGCCAAATTGAACGTGTCATTGCAGGGAGCCGCTTTGATTTCGAGTTAATTTATAATTTGACGGATGAAAGCCAAGTGAAAGAAGACGTTGACTTGATTATTCAAGGTCTTCGCCTATTGGAATTAGACTACTTGGGCGGACACGGATCTCGTGGCTCAGGCCGGATTCGCTTTTCCAATCTGGTAGCAGAATCAGCTTATGGAGAGGTAGCGTCTAAACTAATTAACTCAATCAATGAACAGCTCTCTGCTCAATAAGGCAGGTGACGAGCATGAAGTTACGATTATATCGTATGCGATTGGCTAGTAGTCATTTTGGTAAGGGATTGTTAGAAAATGCCACTGCTACCCTGTCGGTTGAGCGCCTCTTCTCAGCCTTATTCAATGAGGCAGTCTTACATGGGGTGCACCAAGACTTCTTATCACTGGCACAGTCTGATGACTTTCAACTATCGGATGTCTTTTTCTATGCTGGCGGGGAGCTATTCTTGCCTAAGCCTATTGGCTATCCTAAGTTAGAAGTTGAAGTGACGGAGCATTCCCGCGATGATGCGAAGAAGGTTAAGAAGATCCAGGCGATTCCAGCCTCACTATTTGCCGACTTCTGCCGCGGTCAAGTCAAGGACTTATCATCACTGGTTTCTAAGCAGAAAGCCCTCTATCGTCAGGACGTAGGGACTCGCGTCAGTCGCTATGACGAACAGGGTGATCCCTATCGCGTGGCTACAACCCACTATGACCATGGCGTAGAATTAGCCTTTATTGCTAGTGATCAACCGCTACTGCAAACGCTCATGGAGAGCCTTCAGTATACGGGCATTGGTGGGAAGCGTAGCGCCGGTCTAGGGCGTTTTGACTTAAGTGTTGAGGACCTCTCGCCACAACTCTCAGCGCAAGTTACGGTGTCCGCAGATGGACCTGTCATGTTATTAACGTCAGCAATTGCTCAGGAGGATGACTTAGCGAATGCAGTTGCCCAGGGGCAATATTTGGTTGTAAAAGCCAGTGGTTATGCCTTCTCAAGTCAAGTTAAGGACAGCTATCGTAAACAAGATGTCTTCAAGTTTAAGGCAGGATCAACCTTTGGTCAGACCTTTAAGGGGGAACTAGTGGATGTCGCGCCTGAAGACTTCCCTCATCCTGTTTGGCATTATGCCAAACCCCTATTCTTGAAATTGGAGGTGTAAGCATGGACCATCTTATCCAAAAATATAAATTCACGCTAGTAACGCTAGCTCCAATATTTATCGGGAGTGGCCAAACTTATACAACCAAGGAGTATTTACTTGAGAATGGGGAGGTATACTTCCCAGATATGACTATAATCTATCAGCACATTGCTAAGAATCACCCTGCTAAGTTGGGTGTCTATGAAGAATTCTTAATGACCCTACAAAGAAAGGGCAGAACGGAGCGCTTGCCGGATATCCTAAGACGATTGGATGTCAAGAGCCGTGACTTTGGCGGTTATCGCCTGTCAGTGCGCGATGTCGACTTTGATACCACCAAAGGGCGTCTCAATGAGATTGATGCCTTCATGAAGGATGCATTCGGTCAGCCTTATATTCCGGGAAGCTCGCTCAAGGGAGCGCTCAGAACCATTATTTGCAATGTGAAGTTTGGCGGTGACAATTCGAGAGTCAGAGGGAAGAATCCAAGACTCATTCCTTGGGGCGCAAAAAGGGGTCAGGCATTTAGCGACTTCTTCCATGATATTCGCGTATCAGATAGTGAGCCTCTGTCCAGACAGCGCTTGATGATTTGCCAGAAGATTGATTATTCTCGTCGTAAGAATTGTCTCAATGCCCTGCCGATTGCTAGAGAATGTCTAAAGCCACAGAATAAGATTGAATTTACCATTACTTGTGAAGGGCAAGAAGCTATCCAAGTATTTGATCAGCTAATGAAGTGGTCCCAAGCTCACTATCAAAATTATTGCGACCATTATCTTAATACGGATAATACTAAGTCAGAATACATTCAGCCAGTTCCGAATAATGCCGGTTTGTTATATCTAGGTGGAGGATCAGGCTTCTGGACTAAGACGGTCATGAAGGAGGCTATTAGGCCTCGAGGCACGCGGAAAATGCAGATGGTAGGTGATGGTGTCCACAAACTGACCAAGGCACGTATAGAGGGAGCACGACTTAAAAACAAAGAAAACCTCTTTGAGATGGGCAAGTGCGCTTTCCTAATCGAGAAGCTATAGGAGGAAACTATGAAATATCTCATTACCTGTATGGGAGACTCTGATCCCATTCGTCAGCAGAGTGATTCAGCAATATTGCACATTTGTCGCTATGAACGGCCAGATGCAATCATCGTGATTCACAGTGAACGTAGTCAGCCCCGTCACAGTCTCTTGCAACGAGCTCTCGATTCCATTCCGGATTATCACTATAGTTTAGAGGCATGGCCAAGCATTATACCTAATGATAAGGTTGCGCTCTTTGATGAAGTATACGACTTCCTCAACAACGAGGTGCGACTTATTCAGAAGGCCAAGCAGTTCACAGATCAAGATCAAGTCCTGCTTAACATTACGTCCGGGACTCCCCAAATGATTAGTGCGCTTATGGTGATTAATCGCTTGGAAGAATATAGCTTCCGCGCAATTCAGGTCCCAACGCCTAAGCAAGACTCTAACAATGCTAGCAAAAGCTTCGATGAAGATATTGACAAGCTAATTGCTGAGAATTTAGATGCATCAAGCGACCGGCCGAATCGTTGCCATGAAGACCGAGGCGAGAATGTCAGCCAGTTAATTCTAGCTAATAACCTCAAGAAGATTATTCAGAACTATGATTATAAGGCGGCTGCCTTGTTATTAGAAGATTTCCCAACATTTCCGAATGGAGACAGGCTACTAAACCACTTGAATCAAGCCTATGAATCCATTCAGTTCCAACGTTTACCAGAGCCATTAACGAAACTTGGACGTAAACCTCATGTTAAGTTAGCAATCTTCGGTGTTGCGCTCCTGAATATGAAGTGGAAGCGTGGTGAATTAGCAGAAGTGCTGATTCGCTCCAAGTCCATTGTTGAATATGTTATGCTTAATCATCTTCGACAATCTAAATCTTCTTATATTGTAGAATATAGTACTAAGAATGGTGTGCGTGAGAAGTTCTCTGATGAAGCAGCGCTCTATACCTCTAATAGAGATTCTGATAGACGGGATATTAATTGGAAAAGTCTTCAGGAGGTTTTCCTTCATGTCATAGAAGAGGATTATGATAGAGAGACCTTCCTGGCTTACAAGCGATGGATAGACCAAGTAGATAAAACCAATAATATGCGAAATAACGTTGCTCATAAATTAGAGGCGATTACCAAAGATCAAGACTTTGAAGCCAATCGCACGCTTATCCAACAAGCTCTTGAAGCGACAAATCAATTAGTTTTGAAACACTTTAATATTGATGAAATATTCTTGCGATATTACGAAGGGTTTAACCAGTCTTTATTAAAACTCTTGCCTTAAAAGTGAATACAGACGAATCATTCCGTGTCGGATGATTCGTCTAGTATTTTTATTAGAATATTGAGGATTTCATCCTTTTATGGTATAATTTATTGAGGTGATGACAATGGGAAAACCAGATTTAGAAACACCCAAAACTATATGTTGTATATGGAATAATAGTCGGCACAATATATAGAGTTCAGATACCTTACTCCCCGAGAGGGGACGGAAACATGGTATAAGTTAGTTAAACCAATTCTGGAAAGTTCGTTCAGATACCTTACTCCCCGAGAGGGGACGGAAACGTTTAAGCCTAATTCTTCAAAAAGATTTTCAAGTTCAGATACCTTACTCCCCGAGAGGGGACGGAAACAACCAATGAAAGGAATGTATGAAAATGAAAAATGAGTTCAGATACCTTACTCCCCGAGAGGGGACGGAAACGTTCTTTAACTAAATCTAATGTTTGCGCCCCGCCTGGTTCAGATACCTTACTCCCCGAGAGGGGACGGAAACGTAAGCTATTGTTTTAGCTTAGTTACGGCTTTAGCGTTCAGATACCTTACTCCCCGAGAGGGGACGGAAACTCAAAATCAAATTTTTCGGAATTTTCGTCAATGTTCAGATACCTTACTCCCCGAGAGGGGACGGAAACTACAATACTTTTTTTGTTTGCTGATTTCCGTACAGTTCAGATACCTTACTCCCCGAGAGGGGACGGAAACGGTTCGCTTTTGAGTTGTTTCGGTGCATTGAGTAGTAGTTCAGATACCTTACTCCCCGAGAGGGGACGGAAACCGGTTAGGTCAAAAGATTCTTCAAAAAGCGTTTCGTTCAGATACCTTACTCCCCGAGAGGGGACGGAAACTAGCGCAAGTATTGATATACGCTATAAAGGCACGAAAGGTTCAGATACCTTACTCCCCGAGAGGGGACGGAAACGGTTCGCTTTTGAGTTGTTTCGGTGCATTGAGTAGTAGTTCAGATACCTTACTCCCCGAGAGGGGACGGAAACGGTTCTGGTTCAGGTGTAGGCGCTGTCGTTGGTGTTCAGATACCTTAATCCCCGCGAGGGGACGGAAACTGCCATGGCGTCGCTGTATGTGACGAAAATTTGCGTTCAGATGCCTTGATCCCCGCGAGGGGACGAAAACCGCTTGGACATCCAACTTGGCACAACTTCTGATACGTTCAGATACCTTAATCCCCGCGAGGGGACGGAAACTCATTGTAGCTCACTATTCCTTCATCATAAGGTAAGTTCAGAAACCTTACTCCCCGCAAGGGGACGAAAGCTCTTGTCAACTTGTGCCATCGTAACCGTTCCATAAGGTCCGATTATATATATTCCTCGAAAGGGGACGGAAACTTGTAATTCGATTCCGTGTCCGGACTCTTCTTGTAAGTTCAGATATCTTAATCCCCGAGAGGGGACGGAAACCGGGCCACTTTTAGGCGCGTTCCTTTGTTCTCCACGTCGTTCAGGTACCTTACTTCCCGCAAGGGGACGGAAACGGCTTGGATCTCCCCGATTCCCAATGATGAATGATGTTCAGATACCTTAATCCTAGAGAGGGGACGGAAACAGACGCTCATCTAATTGACGGTTTCGTTTCATCCAGTTCAGATACCTTACTCCCCGAGAGGGGACGGAAACAGACTATCTAAATAGCTTTCCGCTTGTTCTCGTGATGTTCAGATACCTTAATCCCCGAAAGGGGACGGAAACCTAGTACTAATCGGTCATCCATATCGGGCTTCTTATAAGTTCAGATACCTTAATCCCCGCGAGGGGACGGAAACTTCTTGTAAGAGCGGAAATAATCCAAGTGTTCTTGCAGTTCAGATACCTTACTCCCCGAGAGGGGACGGAAACTCTTCAATATCCACGTCAAACCAAAGCCAATCATTAAGTTCAGATACCTTAATCCCCGAGAGGGGACGGAAACGCCAATTCGAACTCCTGATAGTTATTCAAGAACTTGTTCAGATACCTTACTCCCTGAGAGGGGACGGAAACCTTGTTTTTTAACCATTTTGTTATTAAAAAGAAAGCACAGAAACCTTACTCCCCGTGAGGGGACAAAATGAAGTTTTCCAGCTAAAAAGTCCTATATTAAGACACAAAGATAAAAGAACGCTAGCCTTGACTAGCGTTCTTTTTGCTATTACTAAATTCCCCTATATCTCCGACGTCCTTATTGCTACTATAATCCATCAACACCGCACCGCAATGTGCACAACCTCATTAACCTCTTCAATTGACAATAGCCCATCCCTAAGCCATTTCTTAGACTATAATATTGCTCAAAATGAACTTTGTTGCAAATTATGAAATCATTTAGTGAAGGGCTTTCTTTCTAGAATTTTCAGGCGTATAATATAACTATAGTAAGTTAAGGCGGATTCTCTCTCTCGTTTGGCTCCATGGTTAAGCAGTTAGGTAGAAGTCGTCTTTTTGCTATATCGAGACAAATTCTATAAGAAAGGAGGGTTACTTATGAGAGAGATGCAGCAAATTCAGATTAGCTACCATTACGATCATGAGCGTCTCTATGAGGCACTGAAGCGGAGAGGCATGACCGAGCGTGCTCTGGCAGAGAAAATCTATTGCTCGCCCGCTACGGTTTCTCGAATCTTCAATGGTTGTGGCCGTCTAAGCGTTGAGACCATCATTATGGTCTGTCTAGCTTTGGAACTGACGGTTGAAGAGCAGCTTGAGATTTTCTATTTCTCTTGTATGGGTATCTTGCGTCATTTAGGGGTGAGTATGGGCGATACCCAAGACACTAAATTCGACATATGACATCAGGAGGCGTAGTTTACGAACTCGTTATATTGGGGCAATATAATTATTTGAGTTCGGGTTAACCCGAACTCACCCAAAAATCATGACCGAACAAGAAAGTTATATCAAAAAAGCGGAAACTTTGTTGAATGGGTTTTTGTAACAATTTGGAAGGAAGAAAAACCATGAAATTCGATGATTTAAAAAACTTAGATTTATCCAAGGTGAGAGAGCAGATTTTAGCCTATTCCGTTCAGGTCACCCGATCCTATTGGGAGATAGGTCGGCGTTTACACTTTGCCAAGTCATTTTTGCTGTCAGAGGAAGGATTTATCCCTTGGTTAGAGACGACTTATATTAGTTATGATGAAGCCAATCGGATGATGTTTGTGGCCAAGAATCTACCTAAGATGGAGTGCTACGAGCATCTAGGCTTATCGCTACTCTATCTGATTGCGACCATTCCCGAGGAACATCGTCAGAAGATTTATACTTTACCTTCGGGGCAGTGCAAGTACCTGCATCAAATGTCTCAGTTAGAACTTCGGACCGTTAAGCGGCTGTTGAAAGCGGGACAGTTGGAGTCTTGCTTCCAAGGAGATAGTCACTTACAAGTTGACTGTCAAGAGGTGAAGAAGGAGACACAGGATGCCGTCTCGCCTGAAGCAAGTCAAGCTAGTGCACCGCAAACGCCAGCTACCAACCCAGTGGCTAGGGAAGAGGTTCCAACCAGCCCTCAAGCTAACGGGCTTCAGCCTGACACTCAATTGAATATTGCTACACACCAAGCGGGCCAGGCTCAGACTAACTTGCTTACTCCAAGTCAAGATCTCAACTCCAACCCACTAGCCCCCAAGCTAGCCGAGGCGCAGGCAACTAACCAACGTCTACGGGAATCCCTTAAGCAGGCTAATGCCAAGTATCAGGAAGATCTCCAGGCTATCGAGGAACGTTATCACTACCTCAAGCGATTCCGGGAGGGCTTATCGCATTTTGCTAATCGGTCCACGACCTTCATTCCGGACTTGGAAGGTCTCAATCGAATCATCGCCTTCAGCCATGAGATTGACCACTTGCTAGTTAAGTTGGCGCCTATGCGCTATATCGATGACTTTAAGGCTATTCAGAATCAGGTTATGGTCGACCATTATCTTAAGCAGATTGACCGCGTAGATGACTGGGTCCAATCCATGCGTGCCAGCATCCATCAAGCCCAAGCAGTAGGTCGGCGGGATGTGACATCTGAGGGTGCTAAGACACAGGCTAATCAAGCGCAGCCTAATCATGCAAGCCCTGGCGCTAGCGCATCTCAATCCAATTTCACTAACCCAACCCAAGAAAATCAAGCCGTTGCATAATATAAGGAGGAACTACCATGGAAACAGCAACACCAAGTACATTGAACAATCAAATGACTAGCCTAGAAGCCCAAGTCCAAGCTCAACACCAGTTGCTGGGGCAGATTAACAGCCATCTCCAAGTTTTAACGACTCTTTTAGACCGGCAACCTCTGTCACCTGAGGCCACTTATGCCTTAACGCGCTTGCGCCGTCATGAAATCCACCAACGCCTAGGGAATAAGGACCGCATACTAACGGCTCGGCGTCCGGAACTAGTGCGTCTGGTCTATCGGACTGCTCGACTGGCCTTCCTCAGTCATTTTAGCTTATCAAGCTATGGCCATCTGCCACAGGAGCGATATGAAGCAGCTGTCAGCTTCTGGAAGGAATGGAAGGTCCCGGTCGACTTGCAGGCTCAGCTGGACCAAGCCTATAAGGACTTGGCGCAAGATCGGCCTCAACTCCATGCAGTAGCCTAGACTAGAGTTAAGGAGGGAACAGCTATGACTTCCGACCATTATCCCTTGGATCAGGAGCAACTCCTGGTCCGCTACCGGCTCTTGTTACATCATGTCTTGCACCAATACCATCTTATGGCTAAGGATCAAGACTATGACGATTACTTCAATGAACTTTACCTACACCTTGTCCGCCTAGCCCATGACTTCGATGGGGACGCGCTCAGCGAGTCTGACCGCTTCCGCTTCGTGGGCTATGCTCAGCGGGGCC
>ERZ772997.293-NODE-293-length-18045-cov-21.1906_pt1 | contig 18045 bp, 20 predicted proteins | sample MGYA00511127_ERZ772997 | MGnify/ENA primary metagenome ERZ772997 (study PRJEB29015, sample SAMEA2738070) | human oral metagenome | biome: human oral; feature: human-associated habitat; material: saliva | place: China | collected 2215 ... | reverse complement strand
CGCTGCCCGCGCCTGCCAAAACGAGGGCGGATTGCGGCGGCCAGGTTACGGCGGAGAGTTGTTCGGGGTTCAAGCCTTGCAGGAGGGCTGCGGAAGAGGATTCGGAAAACATAAATACCGCATGAAAAAAGTAGGAATACGGTATTTTAATAGAAACGGTTTAAGGTCGTCTGAAAAAGTGCAGCGGCAGGGCAGCACTTTTCCAATCGACGGTTTGATGATGCGGCACAGAAGATATTGACAAACCGCCGCCCCTGCATATAGATTCATTAAAACATAACCAAAATGAACAACAAATGAGAATAGAGATCACACCAATCAGCGAATCCGCTTTGGTCTGCCGACTGAATGCACCTTCCGAACTGGGCAAACAGCAAAAGTTGTGGGCGTTTGCCGCTGCGCTCGGGCAGCACGACAGGATTGAGGAAGTGGTGGTCGGCATGAACAATCTGACCGTGTTCACCCGTTTCGATACCGATTTGGCGACGCTTGCCGATGAATTGCAATATGTGTGGGAACACACCGCCGTTACAGACCATCAGGGCAAACTGGTGGAAATTCCCGTCTGCTACGGCGGCGAATACGGCCCGGATTTGGCGGAAGTCGCTGCTTTCCATCAGACAGTTATTTCCGAAATCGTCCGCCGCCATACGGCGCAAACTTATACCGTATTTATGATGGGCTTCCAGCCCGGTTTCCCTTATCTGGGCGGCTTGCCCGAAGCATTGCACACGCCCCGCCGTGCCGTGCCGAGAACGTCCGTTCCTGCCGGTTCGGTCGGTATCGGCGGCAGTCAGACCGGTGTGTATCCGTTCGCTTCGCCCGGCGGCTGGCAGATTATCGGCAGAACCGAATTACCCTTGTTCCGAGCCGATTTGAATCCGCCGACCCTGCTGGCGGCGGGTGACCAAGTCCGCTTTGTTGCAGAAAGGATTGAGCCATGATTCACGTTTCGGCAGTGCAGGCACCGGCGCATATTCAGGATACCGGACGCTACGGACACCGGCGTTACGGCATCGGTCATGCCGGTGCGATGGACACGGTTGCTTTGGCGGCGGGCAATATTTTATTGGGCAACGACGAAGGCACGGCCGCAATCGAAATCGCTTTGGGCGGGATAATGCTGGTGTTTGAACGGGATACGCCGTTTTGTCTCACCGGTGCCGTGTATCAGGCGGAATTGGACGGCGAACCGGTCTATTCGTATTGGCGTTATACCGCCCGCAAAGGGCAGACCTTGAAGCTGGTGCGTGCCGTGCAGGGCATGTACGGCTATGTGTGCGTGGCGGGCGGATTTGATGTGCCGGAAGTGATGGGTTCGAGAAGCACTGACCTGAAAGCCGGTTTCGGCGGCCATCAGGGCAGAATGCTGCAAAAAGGCGATTGTCTCCCCATCGGCAAAGGTGCGCAGGAATTGTCCAAAGTCGGCATTGCCCCGATACCGTTTACCGATACCGTCCACCTTGTTCCTTCGTCGGAATATGCCGCTTTCAGTGAAAAAGGGCGTCTGAATCTGGAACGGGAAACGTGGACGCTGCAAAGCGATAGCAACCGCATGGGCTACCGCTTCGACGGACAGCCGCTGACCCTGTCGCAACCTTTGGAAATGCTGTCCCACGCTGTTCAGGCAGGAACCGTGCAGGTGCCGCCCGGCGGCAAACCGATTATCCTGCTGGCCGATGCGCAAACCACCGGCGGTTATCCGAAAATCGCTACCGTTGCCGCCGCCGATTTGGGCAGGCTGGCACAGGTGCGCTTCGGCAGCAAAGTCAAATTCAAAATAATCGGCTTGAAAGAAGCCACCGCCCTGCGGCGCAAAAACCAAGCCTATCTGAACCAAATACGGAGAATCACCCATGAAGCAGGTTGATTTAAACGCCGATCTCGCCGAAGGCTGCGGCAGCGACGAAGCCTTGTTGCAGCTGATTACTTCGGCCAACATCGCCTGCGCCCAACACGCCGGCAGCATTGCCGATATTCGGGCAGCATTGGCGTATGCCCAACAAAACGGCGTGCGCATCGGAGCACACCCCGGCTATCCCGATCGGGAAAACTTCGGCCGTACCGAAATGAATCTGTCCGAAGCCGATTTGCGGGCGTGTCTGAATTACCAGTTGGGCGCATTGCAGGCCTTGTGCCGTGATCAGGGTTTGGAAATGGCTTATGTCAAACCGCACGGCGCAATGTACAACCAAGCGGCGAAAAACCGTGCTCTGGCGGATACCGTTGCCCGAATTGTGGCGGATTTCGACCCGAAATTGAAATTGATGGCACTTTCCGGCAGCCTGCTCTTGGAAGCCGGAAAAGCCGCAGGCTTGGGTGTGATTTCCGAAGTATTCGCCGACCGCCGCTATATGCCCGACGGTACGCTGGTTCCCCGCAGCCACCCCGATGCGCAGGTGGACAGCGACGAAGAAGCCATCGCCCAAGTATTGCAGATGGTGCGGGACGGGCAGGTCAAAGCAGTGGACGGCAGCCTGGTTGCCGTGCAAGCCGACAGCATCTGTCTGCACGGAGACGGGCCGCACGCCGTGGTGTTTGCCAAAAAAATCCGGCAGGAACTACTGGCGGCAGGCATCAAAGTTTCTGCTTGAAAAACAGTTCATAGGCCGTCTGAAAACCGCAGGTTTCGCCAAAACGAGCAAAGCGAGTTTCTGCGTAGCTAAAACCGCAGGTTTCGCCCAAACACAGCAACAACCAATTTTATAGAGGATAAGCGATTATGTCTGATCAAAAAAACCGCAGAAATGCCTTAATCGGAGCTGCATTTCTGATGGCGACTTCCGCTATCGGCCCGGGCTTTCTGACCCAAACCGCCACCTTCACCCAAGCACTGGCGGCAAGTTTCGGCTTTGTGATTCTGCTCTCGATTCTGCTCGACATCGGGGCGCAGCTCAATATTTGGCGGATTGTCGCCGTTTCTGAAAAACGGGCGCAGGATATTGCCAATCAGGTCTTGCCCGGCGCAGGCTATTTCTTGGCTGTGCTGATTGTGATGGGCGGTTTGGCGTTCAATATCGGCAACGTCGGCGGCGCAGGCTTGGGTCTGAACCTGCTGACCGGACTGTCGCCGGAAACCGGTGCCGTGATCAGCGGCGTGATTGCCATCGGTGTGTTTCTGTTTAAAGAAGCAGGCAAAGTGATGGACAAATTCGCCCAAGTGATGGGTTTCGTAATGATTGCGCTGACGGTTTATGTGACATGGCAGGCGAATCCGCCGCTGGCAGATGCCGCCGTGCATACCTTTATGCCGGAAAAACTCGATGCAATGGCGATTGTTACACTGGTGGGCGGCACGGTCGGCGGCTACATCACCTTTGCCGGTGCGCACCGTCTGCTGGACGCAGGCATCAAAGGCAAATCGGCGTTGCCGGAAGTGAGCCAAAGCTCGGTGCGGGCGATCCTGATTGCCTCGATTATGCGGATTGTATTGTTTTTGGCGGTTTTGGGCGTGGTCAGCCAAGGCGTACAGCTCAATCCCGACAACCCTGCTTCCACACCGTTTGAATATGCGGCGGGATACATCGGCCTGCTGATTTTCGGCGTGGTGATTTGGGCGGCTTCGATTACTTCGGTGATTGGTGCGGCTTATACTTCGGTGTCGTTCTTCTCCGGTCTCAGCCCGTCTATCGAACGCAATAAAAACAAATGGATTATTGCCTTTATCGCCGTGTCCACCGCCGTATTTTCCACCATCGGCAAACCGGCGCAGGTGCTGGTGTTTGTAGGCGCATTAAACGGCCTGATTTTACCGATTTCCCTCGGTCTGATTCTGATTGCCGCCTACAAAACCAAAATTGTCGGCGACTACAAACACCCGCTGTGGCTCACCGTTTCCGGCGTAGTTGTGGTCGGTTTGATGGCAGTACTCAGCGCCATCACCATCAGCAAATATATCGGCGGCTTGTTCGGCTGAACCTTGTAGCGCAGATGTTTGATTTTGTATATTATCCGAAGTTTGCCGCCTGATATGGAAAATTCCTGTTTCAGACGAGGCCGTCTGAAAATAAATGGGAATGCGATATTTTAAAGGAAATACAAAAGGCCGTCTGAAAAGATGTTTCAGACGGCCTTTGTGTTGGAAGCCGATTAGAACGGACGTACTTCCAAACCGAACATACGGCGCGCGGTGTTCAGCATTTGGCAGCTGAAGCCCCACTCGTTGTCGTACCATGCGAACACTTTAACCATTTTGCCTGCGGTGACTTTGGTCAGCGTAGAGTCAAATGTGCTGGCTTGGGTAGTGTGGTTGAAGTCCATGGAAACCAGCGGCAGGGTATTGTAGGCCAATACGCCTTTCAGACGGCCTTCTTCGGAAGCGGCTTTCATCAGTGCGTTGATTTCTTCGGCGGAAGTGTCGCGGCCTGCTTGGAAGCTCAGGTCAACCAGGGAAACGTTGACGGTCGGTACGCGGATGGCGAGGCCGTCGAGTTTGCCTTTCAGGTCCGGCAATACCAAACCGACGGCTTTTGCAGCGCCGGTTTTGGTCGGAATCATGTTTTCCACGCCGCTACGCGCACGGCGCAGGTCTTTGTGGCGTACGTCGGTTACGGTTTGGTCGTTGGTCAGCGCGTGGATGGTGGTCATCACGCCGTTTACGATACCGATGTTTTCGTTCAACACTTTGGCCACAGGTGCCAGGCAGTTGGTGGTACAAGACGCGTTGGAGATAACGGTCATGTCATCGGTAATCACGTCGTCGTTTACGCCGTAAACGATGGTTGCGTCAACGTCATCGCCGCCGGGAGCGGAAATCAGCACTTTTTTCGCGCCGCTTTCCAAGTGGATTTTGGCTTTCTCTTTGCTGGTGAACGCGCCGGTACATTCCATGACCAGGTCAACGCCCAATTCGCCCCATGGCAATTCGGCCGGGTTGCGGGTAGAGAAGTAAGGGATTTTTTTACCGTCGATGATGAGGTGTTTCTCATCGTGGGAAACTTCAGAGTTGAAGCGGCCGTGAACAGTGTCAAATTTGGTCAAGTGAGCATTGGTTTCGATGCTGCCGCTGGCATTGATGGCAACGATGTCGAGTTGGTCTTGCAGTTTGTAGTCAAAAATAGCGCGCACTACTTGGCGGCCGATACGGCCGTAGCCGTTGATGGCAACTTTGATACCCATGGCTTTTCCTCTTCTTTTGGGTTTGGGTTGTGGAGTGAATGGTGGCAATTATAGCAAAAATGTAGTGCTGTGTAATTAATGTTTTATTGAAATTTTTAGGTTTGATTATTTTTGATTGTAGATGATTAGAGTAGAAATACAGGTTTAAATTTAATGTTATTTAATATTTCTTGCTATTTTATTTTTTATTAATTCTATTTTTGGTGTTTTATGCTCGTTTTAAATCATAACAATGAAGAAAACGGGAAAAGGCGGATTGTTTTTGTTTATATTAAACAGAATGTGAGTGTGGCTTTTGATTACAACATACAACAGTGTAATTTTCAGACGGCCTAGGTTTAATCGAGCAAAAGTAAAAAGGCCGTCTGAACATTTTTGATGACATGGAATTTAAACGCCGTGGATTCCCGATTTTCCTTGCCGGATAAGGGGAGGGCGGTTTTTAGCAAAGGTGAAATGGTCGGAGCAAGGGAGGGAAAAACGGAGGGATTGGGCTGTGTTCGGGTGTTATATAAATAAGTGTATGAAGTTTTTAGTCGTAGTGTATGAAGATTTTGCTGTGATTTAAATTCAATACTGACTTGCCAACAGTGTTAAATTTTTTTACGATAAGGTCAGATTATGTTTGCATGGCCATAAGCGGTGCATTCTCTATATCGGATATTATCCTTGTCCGAATATCTACTTTAACCGACCGGCTTGTCCGGCCTGATTCCTAAATATATACGCGCAAGGCTGAACGGCCTTGGCGACACTCGATTTTTAAGAGGTTCATCGTGTCAAATTCTCAATCCAGCGAACGCGCGACGTTTAGCAGTCGCCGCGCCTTTATGTTTGCTGCCATCGGCTCGGCCGTGGGTTTAGGCAACATTTGGCGATTCCCTTACATCGCTTTCGACAACGGCGGCGGTGCTTTCGTCCTCCCTTACTTGGTTGCGCTGTTGACGGCAGGTATTCCGCTGTTGCTGCTCGACTATGCCATCGGCCACCGTTACCGCGGTTCGCCTCCTTTGGCCTTCCGCCGCCTCGGCCGTTGGTTTGAGCCGGTGGGTTGGTGGAACTTCCTGACCAACGTCATCATCTGTATCTACTACGCCGTGATTGTCGGCTGGGCGGCAAGCTATGCCTATTATTCTTTGACTTCGGCATGGGGTACGGATCCGCAGGCATTCTTCTTCAAAGACTTCCTGCAAATGGCTGATGCCAAAGACTTGGGCTTGGATTTTGTCGGTAAAGTTGCCGGCCCGCTGATTGCCGTCTGGGTGTTTACGCTGGCGATTATGGCTTTGGGCGTACAAAAAGGCGTAGCCGGTGCGTCCACATTCTTCATGCCTTTGTTGGTAGTGATGTTTGTCATCATGGTGGGCATCGCCTTGACTCTGCCGGGCGCGGCAAAAGGTTTGGACGCTTTGTTTACGCCTGACTGGAGCCGATTGTCCGATCCGAAAGTCTGGGTAGCCGCATATGGCCAGATCTTCTTCTCACTCTCTATCTGCTTCGGCATCATGATTACTTACTCTTCTTACCTGAAGAAAAAAACCGACTTGGGCGGTACAGGCTTGGTTGTCGGCTTTGCCAACAGCAGCTTTGAGCTGCTCGCCGGTATCGGCGTATTTGCCGCATTGGGCTTTATGGCTCAAACCGCAGGCAAAGAAGTCAGCGAAGTGGCATCAAGCGGTATCGGTTTGGCGTTTATCGCGTTCCCGACCATCATCAACCAAGCGCCGATGGGCGCGTTGATCGGCGTGTTGTTCTTCGGCTCGCTGGTGTTTGCTGGTGTCACTTCCATGATTTCCATCGTTGAAGTGATTGTGGCCGCGATTCAAGACAAAATGAACCTCGGCCGTGTCAGCGCGACGCTGATTGCAGGCGTGCCAATGGCGATTATTTCCACCTTGCTGTTCGGTACGACCACCGGCCTGCCTGTGTTGGACGTGTTGGACAAATTCATCAATACCTACGGCATTGTGGCTTCCGGTTTTCTTTACGTTTTGGCGATTGTTTTGTTGCGCAAACTGCCCGAACTGCGCAATCACTTGAACGCACTGTCTTCCATCCGTGTCGGCATTGTATGGACTGCCAGCGTGGTGGTAACTGTCGCCATGCTCGGCTATATGCTTTATCAAGATACCGCCGGCCTCTTACAAAAGAATTACAGCGGCTATCCTGACAGCTTCCTCAATATCTTCGGTTGGGGCATGGTGGGCGCTCTCTTGGTATTGTCTGTCCTGCTGTCGTTCTTGCCGTGGAAACATGGTCAGAACTTCAACGTCAAAGACGAACATGAACACGAACGTGAAGGAGACGAATAATGAGTACTTCAGCCATTATTATGATGCTTGTCGCATTGATCGTCATTTGGGGCGGATTCATCGTCTCCGTCCTGCGCCTGCCTAAAGAATAAGGCTTGGACAAATGAAAAGGCCGTCTGAAAGTCATTTTTCAGACGGCCTTTCCCGTTAAAAATGGTAAAACGGCCCAAAAAAGAGTAGAATATGCACTGTTTACAACTCTTCGCCTCTCAGTAGGCTTGAATTATGGACCTTCCCAGTTCGCCTTTGAACTTCCCATCTGATACACAACAACAATAATCATCCCGCCGAAATGCCTTCCCGCGTCCGGCGGGCGGAGCATTTATGAGCATCGAACAAACCCCTCCGAATCTCGACAATACCCCCGACAATGATGTGGTAGAAGACCGCATTTCTGACGATCGCATCTCTGACGATATCGACCGCATCCACGCCTTATGCGAAGTCCTCGAGCCGGCCTTTGAACAAATCGAAGCAGGTGTGCCGATTGAAGATGAAAGCCTGCGCGACAAGTTTACCGAGCTGACCGTCCTCTTGGCCGAGTTGCACCCTGCCGACGTGGCCGCCGTCTTGGAATCCCTGCCGCCGCGCGAGCGTAACATCGTTTGGCTTTTGGTCGCCCCTGAAGACGACGGCGAAGTCTTGCTGGAAGTATCCGACTCCGTGCGCGAAATGCTGATCGAGTCCATGGACAAAGACGAGCTGTTGGCCGCCGTCGATGATTTGGACGCAGACGAATTGGCAGAACTGGCAGACGACTTGCCGCACCAAGTGGTGTACGAAGCGCTGCAAACGCGTGATGAAGAAGAACGCGAGCAGGTCAAAGCGGCGATGTCTTACGAAGACAACCAAGTCGGCGCGATTATGGACTTTGAATTGGTCAGCATCCGCGCCGATGTAGCGTGTGAAGTTGTATTGCGCTACTTGCGCCGTTTCGACAGCCTGCCCGACCATACCGACAAGATTTTCGTGGTCGATGAAAACGACGTGTTGCAAGGCGTGCTGCCCATCCGCAAACTCTTGGTCGCCGACCCCGAAGACATGGTGGCAGACGTGATGGCCACCGAAGTCGTGCGCTTCCGTCCGGAAGACGACGTGGAAGAAGCGGCGCAGGCGTTTGAACGTTATGACTTGGTAACTGCGCCGGTTGTCGATGAAAACAAAAAGCTGATCGGCAGGATCACCATTGACGAAATGGTGGACGTGATCCGTGAAGAATCCGAAGCCGACATGTTTAACATGGCCGGTTTGCAAGAAGAAGAGGACTTGTTCGCCCCGATTTTAGACTCGGTGAAAAACCGCTGGATGTGGCTTGCCATCAACCTGTGTACCGCCTTTATCGCCAGCCGCGTGATTGGCGCATTTGAAGGCAGTATCGAGAAAATCGTCGCACTGGCCGCGCTGATGCCCATCGTCGCCGGTATCGGCGGCAACTCCGGCAACCAAACCATCACCATGATCGTCCGCGCCATGGCAATGGGACAAATGACCAGCACACAGGCAGGCCGCCTGCTGAAAAAAGAAGTCGGCGTCGCCCTCGTCAACGGCATTATTTGGGGCACCGTGATGGGTGTGATTTCATGGCTGCTCTACGGCAACATCGGCATCGGTTTGGTCATGGTGGCCGCGATGACCTTGAACCTTTTGCTGGCCGCGACCGTCGGCGTCCTCATTCCCGTTATGATGGACAAAGCCGGACGCGACCCGGCATTGGGCAGCTCGGTGCTGATTACCGCGGTCACCGACTCCGGCGGCTTCCTGATTTTCTTGGGATTGGCAACCATGTTCCTGTTGTAATAGGAAAAAAGGACGTGTTCGACACGTCCTTTTTCAAACCGTTTAAAAGGCCGTCTGAAAACAAATATTATTCAGACGGCCTTTTCTGATAATATAGCAACGAATTATTCCTTTCGGAGCCGTCATGACCTTCCCGCCACTCAAATTCCCACTAAAATTTTACGCCGTCGTTCCCACTGCCGATTGGGTTGAGCGCATGGTCAAAGCAGGTGCCGACACGGTGCAACTGCGCTGCAAAACCTTGCATGGCGACGAGTTGAAACGCGAAATCGAACGTTGCGTCGCAGCCTGTCAAAACAGCGCAACCCAGCTTTTCATCAACGACCACTGGCGCGAAGCGATTGCCGCAGGCGCATACGGCGTGCATCTCGGGCAGGAAGACATGGACACCGCCGACCTCGCCGCGATTGAAGCTGCCGGTTTGCGCTTGGGTTTGAGTACGCACTCCGTTGCCGAACTCGACCGCGCTTTGTCCGTACATCCCAGCTATGTAGCCAGCGGCGCGATTTTCCCGACCACGACCAAACAAATGCCGACCGCCCCGCAAGGCTTGGACAAACTGCGCGAATACGTCAGACAGGCATGCGGCACGCCCGTCGTCGCCATCGGCGGCATCGATTTGAACAATGCCGAAGATGTGCTGGCAACCGGCGTTTCCTCCCTCGCCGTCGTCCGCGCCGTGACCGAAGCGGCAAATCCCGAAGCGGTGGTTAAAGCGTTTCAGGCTTTGTGGAATGAATAAGGCCGTCTGAAAATAAGAAGTCTGACAAGAGGAGCAAACATCATGAAGATTATATTGAACAATGAAACCATCACATTAAACGGCACAACCGTTGCCGACCTCATCGCCCAAACCGCGCCGCAAAAACCTTTTGCCGTTGCCGTCAATACCCAGTTTGTCGCCAAAGGCGCGTATGCGGAAACGCTGTTGAACGAAAACGATAAAGTGGACATCGTGCGCCCCGTAGTCGGCGGATAAGCGGTTTGCAATCAACAGGTCGGGTATTTGCGCCCGACTTTTGCCTGTTTGAATATCGGGCAGGATTGCCCGATTGCCTTATGCTTAAAATCTAAAAAACAATACAAAGGAATCCATCATGTTTACCCTATACGGAGAAACTTTCCCTTCACGGCTGCTGCTCGGTACGGCTGCTTATCCGACGCCGGAAATCCTCAAGCAGTCTGTCCAAATCGCGCAACCGGCGATGATTACCGTTTCGTTGCGCCGTGCCGGCAGCGGCGGCGAAGCGCACGGGCAGGGTTTTTGGTCGTTGTTGGAAGAAATGAGTGTGCCTGTGTTGCCCAATACCGCAGGCTGTCAAAGTGTGCAGGAAGCCGTGACTACTGCGCAAATGGCGCGCGAAGTGTTTGATACCGACTGGATCAAGCTCGAACTTATCGGTGATGATGACACGTTGCAGCCGGACGTGTTCCAACTTGTTGAAGCGGCGGAAATCCTGATTAAAGACGGCTTTAAGGTGCTGCCTTATTGCACCGAAGATTTGATTGCCTGCCGCAGACTGCTTGACGCAGGCTGTCAGGCGTTGATGCCGTGGGCAGCGCCGATTGGTACGGGTTTGGGCGCGGTTCATGCTTATGCGCTGAAAGTCCTGCGCGAACGCCTGCCCGACACGCCGTTGATTATTGATGCCGGTTTGGGTTTGCCTTCGCAGGCGGCGCAAGTGATGGAATGGGGTTTTGACGGCGTGTTGCTGAATACCGCCGTTTCCCGCAGCGGCGATCCGGTCAATATGGCACGCGCTTTTGCGCTTGCGGTCGAGTCGGGCCGTCTGGCCTATGAGGCGGAACCTGTGGAGGCGCGTGAGAAAGCGCGCGCCAGTACGCCGACGGTGGGCCAGCCTTTCTGGCATTCGGCGGAATATTGATAAACATTAGGGCGTGTCGAACACGCCCTTTTTTGTTGGTGAAAAACCTGATTTCAGGTTGAACAGAATGTTCAGACGGCCTTGGCCAAAAGCTGTTTCAATGGCTTTAAGATTTGCCATGCCTGCGCTTTGAGTTGCGGCTGCATCAGCAGGCGGGCGGGGTGGGGAATGACGAAATGCGGCCGCTCTGCACACAATTCGTTCATCAGCCCGAGCATGTCGGGGCTGTCGAAGATTTTGCCGAGAAATAAGACTGCGCGCGCTTGCGAAGCGGTCAGCTCGTTTTGCATTTCGGCAAGCTCGGAGCGGATGTGTTCGGCATCGGGCAGGACGGTAAACACGGGTGCGGTTTTGACCCATGCGGTTTTGTGCGCCTGCTCGGGTTTGAGGCCGATGGCGGCGAGGATGTTGTCGAGAAGCGTGCCGACGTCGCCGCTAAACAGCGTACCGTGCAGGCTGTCTTCGGTGGACGGGCAAATGCTGACCACCATGATTTCAGACGGCCTGATGGTTACGTCAAGACGGGGCAGATTGTCTGAATGCGCGGCTTTTTCTGTTTTTGCCGGTGTTTCGGCAATGGCTTTGGGTGTCGCTTCGGGAACGCGGGCGGTAGGTTTGGCCGTTTGCGCAGTGGCAATGGCGGCAGTGCGTGCCTGATGTGCGCCAGCCGATAAAGTACGCACGGCTTGCGCGGTATCGGCAGCAATGGCTTTGGGGCGGACGGGTGTGGCTGATGCTGCGGCTTGAGGCGCGGCATGGATGATTTTGGCGTTTTGGTTCAACCACATCGGGCCCAAGCCCAAGGCTTCGTGCAGGTGCAGGTAGCGGCTGCTTAACATGATTTCTCCATCAATACGGCGTCTTCGCTGCCGCCGTCGGGTAGGGCGTAGTAGTTTTTGCGGCGGCCGCAGGTTTGGAAGCCGTGTTTGCGGTAGAGCTGTTGCGTGGTTTCATTGCTTGCGCGGACTTCGAGCAGCAATCGGGTTGCGCCTTGCTGTTGTACTGTGTTTTGCCAGTGTTGCAGCAGGGCGGATGCAATGCCTTGGCGGCGGTATTCGGGCGCGACGGCAATCAGGTGCAGCTCGGATTCGTCAAACACGGTTTGCCATACGATAAAGCCGGTAATTTGGTGGTCGGTTTGGCTGAGCCAAACGCTGTCGGGATGGTGTTGAACCGCCGACTTAAACTGCTGCACCGTCCACGGCGAAGGATTGCCTTGTGCGTCAATGGCGGCAAGGGTGGGGCAGTCGGCAAGTATGGCTGGGCGCAGGTTCACGGTTTGGCCTTTTGTTGGGCTTGCTCTTGCGCGGTCAGAGCAATTTTGTTGCGGACGTAGAGCAGCTCGGCATGGGCCGCGTCAGTAGCAAGATAGCGGCCGCTGCGGGCAAGTTTAAGATAGTCGGTGGCGGTCGGCATATCGGATTGGCCGTCAAAAGGCGGTTTATCGGTGAGGGCAAAAGCATTGCCGATGCCGCCGCTAGGCGTTTTGCCTTCGGGCGCGGCAATAGAGGCGGCTTTGCCAACCGTGTAATCGCTCAAGCGGACGTGGTTTTGCGTATCAAACCATGCGTAGAACACTTCGCCCATACGCGCATCGGTGGCCGCCAGTACGCAGCTTGATGGCGGCAGCAGCGAAGCAGCGGCATCGAGGCAGGGAATGCCGATCATGGGCGTGTCAAACGGTGTAGCCAAACCTTGTGCAACCGCCGCGCCGATACGCAGGCCGGTAAATGCGCCGGGGCCTTGTGCATAAACGATGCAGCCCAAATCGGCGGCCGTGATGCCTGCTTCTTTGAAGAGGCGTTCGATTTGCGGCAGGATTTGTTCGGATTGCTTGGTGCCGACGTTTTCGTGAAACAGGCGGATTTCGCCTTGATGTTCCAATGCGATGGACAAAAAGGATGTGCTGGTGTCGATGGCAAGAGTCGGGCGGTTGTCGGTTGGCATGGTGTTATTTTTTAGAAGGATATGGGTTGCCATTATAGTGGAACGGCGAGGGGGAACAAAGCATTCGGGCGGCGCTTGGATAAAAACGCCGTTTACCGCAAAGCGATTTGATAAGTGAACCAAGGTTTCAGGCCGTCTGAAAACGTTTCAGACGGCCTTGTTTTATTTGTCGAGTTTCAATAAAGGCAAACCAGCTTTTTCAACGGCGCGGCGGTAGGCTTCATGCGCTTCGATGCGCTGCAAATAAGCGCGGATATTGGGGTAGTCGGAAAAATCGAAGCGGTCGGCCGCAGCTTGCAGCGGATAGCTCATCATGATGTCGGCACCGCTGAGGCTGTTGCCGACCAACCATTCGCGGTTTTCCAACTCGCTGTTGATGTGGGCAAGATGCAGGGCGGCTTGCGGATGGATAAAGCTGCTTTTGACGCTGCCGCTGATTTTGCGGGCAATCGGTTTGACGAAAAACGGCATGGGCGCGTTTTCAATCCGGCGGAACACCAGTCCGAGCAGCAATAACGGCATCAGCGAACCTTCGGCATAATGCAGCCAGCGTTGATATTGCCAGTATTCGCGGCTGCCGCGTTCGGGCATCAGACGGCCGTTGCCGTAGGTTTGAATCAGATAGTCGGTAATCGCGCCGCTTTCCGCCAAGATAAAGCCGTCATCATCCAATAAAGGCGATTTGCCCAAGGGATGGATGGCTTTAAGTTCGTCAGGGCGAGCAAAGTGTCGGGATGACGGCGGTAGGTTTGCAGGCGGTAGGGTGTACCGAGGATTTCAAGCAGCCAAACGATGCGCAGGGCGCGGGATTGGTCGAGCGAATGCAGGGTAATCATGAGGGACTTTAAATATCGGTTTGTTTGAGGTCGTCTATGCTGATTTGGCAGGCATCGGCGTATTTTTTCAGGGTTTTAGCCGGTAGTTTAGCGAACACTTCGGGGCGGAAATGCCGACGAAGCTGCCATTTCCATACGCCTGCCGCCATGGCCAAGCCGGTTTCATCATAACGGCAGCGGAACATATGGTAGTACAGCGGCGAATATTCGCCTTTTTCGACGGCTTCGCGCGCGGCCTGCGTTTGGGCATCGAGTTCGCACACCGCCATTTCGGTGGCGTAGGCTTCGTCCTGCCAACCGTTGCTGGTGGCCGCTTCGTAGTGGCCGTCGCGGGTACCGTAGATGACTTTACGGTGGCCGTGGTAGCTGGCGCTGTTGTCTTGAGGGATGTCGTCAATTTTCATTCAGACAGCCTTTACTGCTTCCAAAAGCATGAAACATGTTGAAAAACGGCCGCTTTCCGGAACGTAACACAGGATTTTTTGGCCGTGTTCGATGGGGAAAGTGCGCATAAATTCTTCAAGGATGATGTAAATCGAGGCCGAACCCGTGTTGCCCTTGCTGTGCAAATTGGTAAACCATTTTTCCTGCGGAATATCGAAGCCGATGTTTTTCAGGCCGTCTGAAAGGCGGTCGCGGAAAAAGCCGGAAGAGTAGTGGGGCAGGAACCAATCGATTTCTTCGGCGCGGATGCCGTGTTTGGCGGCGATTTGGGAGAGGGGTTTTTCCACTGTATAGCGGACGATGTTTTCATTCAGCAGTTTGACGTCCTGCTTGACCGCCATCAGGCTGTGGTGGCGGCCGTAATCGGCATCGGTATGTTTCCAGCCTTCAAATACGCCGTCGCGGAATTCTGCGCCGGCATACATGCAGGGCGGCATTTCGTTGGCGTAGGAAAGCAGGTCTATCCAATGGATTTTCAGGCTGAGGCCGTCTGAATTGGGGCGGTCGGACAGATACACCGCGCCTGCGCCGTCAGACAGCATCCAGCGCAAAAAGTCTTTTTCAAACCCGATTTCGGGGGACGCGTTTTCCAGTTTTTTATGGTCTGTTTCACTTTGGAACACTTCGCCGCGCATGACCGCCGAGGCGTTTTCGGAAGCAACGGAAACCGCATGTGCGTGTTCGCCGGTGCGCACGGCGTTGTAGGCGTGTTTCATCGCCGCCATACCTGCCGCGCATACGCCTGCCATGCTGAATACTTCGCAAGGCGGCATATCCAGCAAACCATGCACCATCACGCCGTGTCCGGGCATGGTTTGGTCGGGATAGGAAGTGGCGCAGGCCAGGCTGCCGATGGCTTCTGCAGGAACGCCTTGGGCAAACAGACCGTTGACCGCTTCGGCAGCCAATTCGGCATTGGTGTGCGTCGTGCGTCGGCTTTCAGGGTCGATGGCGTAATGGCGCGACAAAATGCCGTTGGAACGCAAAATCATACGGCGCACGCGTGAAGGCACATCGCCTGCCATGCCGAGGACGGCTTCCATTTCGTCATTGCCGACGGGGGCATTGGGCAAGAAGGCAGAAACGCGGTTGAGATAAACGTCTTTGAGTGTGTTATTCGATGTCATGATGTGTTTGTCAAAATAATCAACCGATAAACCGCGCCGCGTAGTCGCAGCTTGCAGTCAACGGGATGTGGTGTGTTTCGGCGTACTCCATCAGCGTGCTCACCAGCAGTTTGGCAATGCCGCGATGACGGAAGTTGGGCGAGACCACGGTATGGTTTATGTCCCAGCCGCCGTTGTGTTCGGTATAGCTGATATAGCCTGCTTCCAAACCGTCAATATCGATTTGAAAGCGACGGCGTTCGGGGTAGTGGATAACTTCGGGCATGATGGATTCCTAGTTTGAGGCCGTCTGAAACGTATCATCTTCCTGACGGTTGTTCATAATAGTCCGCCAGTTTTTTTAGACGGCCTTTGAGCAGCGGATGCAGCAGTTTTTTTAAAATCACGCTGACGGGCAAAACCACCAAAATCATCGCCAATAAAAAGACGATGTAGAAACACAGCAAGGCACGGCGCAAGAGCGGGGAAATGCGGCCTGCCGCCATCAAAAGCTTGCCCCAGACGAAGAAGCTGCGGCCGGCGGCGCGTTCGCTGAAAATCAGTTTTTCATTCACTGTCACTGCGCTCATGTTTTGAAACAGGGTTTCGTCCAAAGGTTGTTGGTTTAACAGTGCATCGCGCAATTTCGTACCAAACCGCGCCGCATCCGCCAATTCTTCTTCAGCAATGCCGGCGGAGGGCAGGGAGCGGAAATAGCGCTTGTCGCCGGTCAGCATCCATGCTGGCGTGGTAATGAAACTTGCCGCGCTGTTGCAGGCATCGATTTTTACGATGTTGCCGATGAGTTTGGCGCCGTTTTGTTTCAGCAAAGATTTCATTTTTTCCTGCGCGCCCAGCCACATATTGCGGCAGCCGATAAGCGTGATCACCGGTTTGCCGTCCAGCAGCCGACGCGTTTCTTCGCGTTGCAAAAAGGCGGTAATCGGTTGCGAAGGAGAGAGGAACCAAACGGTGTAGGCAATGACCACCACATCGTAATCTTCGGATGGGATTTGCGGCGGCAGAATCGGGGCGGGTTTTAAATGGACGGTTTCCGGAAAGGTATCGAAAAAACGCCAAAACGGCCACGGAAACGGAAATGCCTGTTCCGGTACGATATTGACGCAATCGACCTGTATGCCGGCTGTTTGCAATGGTGCGGCAAAATTTCGCGCCAGGCTGGAGAGCTGCCCCGTTTGCGAGTAATGCACAATCAGCACTTTTTTCATTATCTTCCCTGCAATGAGTAAGTTATGGTTAGTTTGGACAGTATTATATAGTAAACCGACCGGCCTTGAACTTTATTCATATTCAGTATGTTTGCGAAGGTTTCAGCCGATTTGGATGGAAGCGCCGTATTCTGTCGGAATGGGGCGGTGAAGCGGATTTTTATGCCATGCCAACATGAACAACGGCCGTCTGAAATTTTTCAGACGGCCTTGTGTGGAAATCGGGACGCATGGTTTGGAACGGGATTTGCGCTAAGTATGGCGTGCAAATCGTATAGATAAAAAAATAACCGCTTCAAGGCGGTGGGTGGTGGCCAGAGGCGGAATCGAACCGCCGACACACGGATTTTCAATCCGTTGCTCTACCAACTGAGCTATCTGGCCTTCGCGTGTTTCGTTGCGAGATGTGAATTAAACCAAATTTCGTTGCCTTGTGCAAGCGTTTGTAGGCTTTATTTTTGAGGCGGTAAATTAAGATTTTGTTTTGTATTGAATTATTTTTCGTTTTAATTGGCGGGTTTTTAGGTTTGCCGGTTTGATTTTCAGACGGCCTAAGATACAATCGGCTTTTTTGCTTTGGATTTATGCCATGCTGTATGTGTTTGTTCGTGATATGTGGGATGTTTTGCGTTTACGCTATCGTTCGCCGGAGACGTATTTGTATTCGCCTTTGGTAATGGCGGCGGTGTTGCTGCTGTTGGGTGTGGTGAACGCGGCCAGCATGTCGCCTTTGTTTGGCAGTGGCGCGACGGCGGTGTGCCTGTCGGTGATTTTGGTAATTGTGAAATGGTTGGTGTTGAGCCGCTCGATGCGCAAGGTGCTGCATTATTACGGTGCGCCCCGACTGCCTTTGTGGGGCTTTATTTTGGTGTCTGAGGCTTTGCTGCTGCCGCTGTTGCTGGTGTTGTATGTGCCGGCGTTGGCTGCGTTTGCGCTGTTGTGGCAGGCTTGGGTTTTTGTGGTGCAGGTATGTGGTTTGATGTGGATGGGGAATGCGACGGTAGGCCGTGTTTTGGTGGGCTATCTGTTGTATGGTATCGGCGTGCTGTGTGTGGGTACGGTGATTTTGATGCTGTTTATTGCCGCCGGTTGGTTGGACATGGAAACGTTGAATCAAAACCTGCAGGTGTTGATGTCCGCCCGTAAATAATCAATGAAAATTGGAAGGCCGTCTGAAATGTTCAGACGGCCTTTGTTTTATGTGTTTGTTTCGTGGTCTTGCAGGATTTTTTGATAGACGGGGTCGGGGAGGTAGCGGCCTATCATGTCGCGCCAGCCTTGTGGGCCGACCAAGCCTTTGACCATGGTGGAGGATACTTCGGCGATTTCGCGCGGCGGCATCAGGAAGACGGTGGAGATTTCGGGGGCGA
>ERZ772997.292-NODE-292-length-18090-cov-8.18741_pt1 | contig 18090 bp, 6 predicted proteins | sample MGYA00511127_ERZ772997 | MGnify/ENA primary metagenome ERZ772997 (study PRJEB29015, sample SAMEA2738070) | human oral metagenome | biome: human oral; feature: human-associated habitat; material: saliva | place: China | collected 2215 ... | reverse complement strand
TTCCCGCGGGGGCAATATCTTCCATGCCCGCCGGGAATTTCAGCTTCGCAGCATCACCCAACACGAAATTGAGTGAGCCGGGGGAGACATGCTTGGGCGGGCTGAATCGGTCATCTTTTACGGCAGAGCTCAACGTGGAGCCGTTCAGCACCGGGCCCACATCGAAGTGCCCTTCAGTGGCGCGGTCTGACCCGCCGTATTCGGCCACATTCTGCACCGTTGCCGTGTGCAGCGCAGGCTCAACACTCGGGACGGATGCGGGGCTGCGCAGGGACTGTTTGGCGTCTTTGACCTGAACCTCGGTGGCGTAGCATTTTTCGCTGCCTGATCCCGCCGAATCCGACCCGCCTGAACCAGCCCCGCTGGAACCCGCTCCGCCCCCGGCGGAACCCGATCCGGCTGCCGCACCCTGATGAGACGCACCGGGGGCCACATTGGCGCTATTGGAGCCGCGCACGCTTTTACCGCCGGATGCGCCCGCTGGCGGGGTGATGGTCTGTACAGTGCCGCCCGTTCCGGTGCCGCCTGAGTCGGCAGTGTTGGCGGCACCATTACCCCCAGAAGGTTCCGCCGCGTTTACCGCCTCCGGGGTGCTGCGATCAGCAGCCCCCAACCCCTGGCTGGCACTGTTACCAGCCTGCTGCGCTTGGGGCTCTGGCGCGGGCCCCTGCGCGGCAGGGTGCTCGGCTCGTGGCTGCTGCGATGCACCGTTCGAACCCCCGCTGGCGGGGGCACCCGCCTGCCGCACATTATGGGTGTTGGCCCCCGAAATATTGGCCGGGGTTTTCGGCGCGCCTGCACCGGCGGGGGAGGTCCCGCTCGCAGCTGCCGAACGGTCAGCGGCTTCGGGTGCGCCGCCATGCCGCTCGCCCTCCTGGGTGCGCATCTGCTCAAAAATATTGGCCGGAACATCGCCCACCGCCACCGTATAGGTCTGCTCGGTGCTGATTGGCGTGCCGTCGGCGCGCTGAGCTGTCGCCCGGAAAGTCAGCCGGTAAACACCCGGTGCGGTAAATGCCCACCCGGGGTGCGCGTGCTCACCCGTGGTTATGGTGTGGGCGGGCAGGTTCTCGCGCGAGCTGAACAGGCGCGTGGGGCCGCTGGGGTCCTCGCGGAAAACCTCAACGGAGCCACCATCAGGGGCCTGGGTGCGCACAAGTTCGAGCGATATTTTGTTCTCTTTCAGTGCGTCGCGGGGGATACTATCAGCCCCGAAGCCGGGGTGAAGAACCCCGCCGGTGCCGGTGTGCGGAATATACCAGATAGGGGTGCCTTTGGGGGCAATAAATTCATAGCCCGCAGCCACAGTGCTGCGGGTGGAGTCAGTATTTGGCAGGTGGAAAACAGTTCGTGCGGGATCGTAAATACCTTCACCGTCGTGTGTGCTGGCCCTCGAACCCAGTGTGAGCGCACCGTCGCGCAGGGAGAGATCTACCAGGTTGGCGTGCACCCCGGCAACAGTATTTTCCCCATCAATACGGCGGGTTCTCTGATCGCCAGTGGTATCCGATGCGCTCGCGGTGCCGTGTTCTTCGTGCGCGAGGGCTGGTGCTGCGGGGGTGAGGACAAGCCCGCAGGTGAGCGATGCGGCACTGAGTAGGGTCAGGGCGGATGTGCTTCGTTGCATGTGTTCCTCCAGGTGCGTGATGCGATGACTGGGCGCGGTTCGGCGCGGGGGAGTCCGTTCGCCCCCGCGCCGTTGGCGTATTCGGGAATCACTATACAGAGCATTTTTGTTAATGACAATTATTCGCAAAAATGCTACGCTATTGCCCGTAAAAATTAGAAAGGCAAGCATGAACACGCACCTCCGAACCCAACGTCGGGCACCTGGAAAACCCCTAGCGCGCCTCTCCGTCGCGGCGCTGATCATCCTCACCGGGCTAGCCCCCAGCATCACAGCCCACGCCGGGCCTGACGACGGGCGCATCATCACCACCAAAGGCCACGTGGACGCCCCCAAAGCCTACTGGGAAAACGGCACGTTCGTTCTCAAAAATGAATCCAACCCCTACAAGACCGGCGCAGACCTCTACGACCTCGACAAAACCGTCAACTGGGTCGGTAAAGGCTGGGACGGGCGTAACGGCGCCTCACAATACACCCTCACCCTCCCCAACTCACCCAACCTAGGTTTTCTAGGTGAACCCGGACAGACCCTCTACATGGCGCCCACCCTCACCTGGGGCAACCACGACCCCATCTGGGCGGGTCTGGGTGCATCCGTCAAAATCCCCACCGAACAGTTCCGTGACGGTGTGTTCGCCACCGACATCCTCTCGGTGGACGGCCCCGGGCGTATGGAGCTGTTCCGGTACAACCCCGACGACGGCCCCGCTCAGATCAACCGCATTCTCTCAAGTACCAGCACCGGCTGGCACTCCTGGCTGCTGAGCAAAGGCAGCCACACCCACAACACCACCACCTTCACCCGGCCCGGGCGGTACGAAGTCACCTACCGCACTGTGGCCCGCGGTACCGACGGCAGAATCATCCAGTCCGCGCCGCAGAAACTCGTGTGGCAGGTGGGCGGTAATAAGCCTATTCTTGGTGACGGAACCCCCACCGCCGTACCCACAGAAGAGCGCTATAACGCCGCGAATGTGGGGAACCTGGACACCGCCAAATATGTGCTGTCTGTGGCACCGCACACCCCAGACCCGGACCCCGCCAAGAGGAGAGACGCCGACGATAAGCTCAGCGACATCACCTTCACAGCGGGCGATAAAAACCTCAAAGGCAAGCTCACCCTGTACAACAACGGGTACTTTCTGACGGATCTTGATGTCGCCAACGGCACCGCCACCTGGAGCGAAATGATGGGCGGCGAATCATCCCACCTGCAGGCGGTGTTCACCCCTGAAGGTGACAGCGGTGCACGCTGGATCTCGCATCAACTCGCGTATGAGCCCGGGCGGGCTGAGAGCGTGTACAGTGACGACGGCAACGGCCAATGGCCCGTAAAAACCCCCGAAGAGCGCAACACTACCCTCAATACCGCCACCTACACCCCCACCAGCGGCGACTACACGGTGCGCACCGTACCCTCCACGCAGGAAGGATACCGCACGATTGAGGTGACCTTCGCCGACCCGAACTTCCGCGGGTTTATTCGCGGCGGGTTCTACGCCCCCAACGACTACGAATACCCCAAATTCGATATTGAAACCACGGTCGAAAACGGGGTGGCGCGTTTTACCTACCGGGAAGACAGCTACTTTGAGAACAGTGAACTGATCGCCAAAGTACTGCCACACCCAGATATGAACGCGCGCGCCTCGAGCGTGAAACTCACCGGTGACTACCGGCGCGGCGGCGACTATAGCGCATCCGGCACATTCACCGTGGAGGGAACCGCCGGGCAGGCCCCCGCCGACCCCGCACCCAGCGCCCCCGCCGGTGAAACGCCCGCCCCATCGTCCAGCCCGAGCGCCACACCCGCTGCACCTATTACCCCCGCCCCGTCCCGCACAGAACCAACCAGCCCAGCACCAGCCGCCTCCAGGCCAGCCCAGGGTGAGCCTACCGCATCGGCTGCAGCGCCCCCACCCGCCCCGTCGCACCCCACCTGTGATGCCCGCACCCTTGATGGCCGTCGCAAAATCCACGACGGGCACCTCGACATTCAGGGGCAGCTGCGAGACAAACAGCTGCACGTGGGCCTGAAAGACGATAGTGGTCTGATCGACCCGGACTCGACCGTGCGCCCGCTTGATTCGGTGGTGCTCACCGTGAGCGATCGGGCACGCCGCACCCGTAATGAGCACATGAGCAGCCCCGCCCTGAACTTCATCGGCCCGGTAGGCACCGCCTTCTACGGGCTGCCCCAGACCCAGATCAAGGGGCTGCCCTGGCCGGGGTACAGCACCGAGAATATTGACTACTCCCAGCTGTCGGGCGGGGTGAAACTGCACGTGGTGCCGCGCACCATGCCGCGCGGCGCCCGGTTTGGGGTGTTCACAGAGTCACTGACTGGAGCGGATGTGCTTCTTGACTCCACCACCGGCAAAGACACGATTGATATTGCGTACGCCACTCACGCGCACGCGAACTGGGTGTTTACCGAACCCGGCCGGTACGGGTTTGATGTGTACTACACCGCCACCCTCAAGGACGGTACGGAGGTAAAGAGCGAGGTGCAGCGCATGCAGGTTGCGGTGGGGGATGAGGCCGCGAACGGCTGCTCAACCGGCGACTCCACCGGATCTGCAGCCCCCGGCGACTCTGAGAGCGGCACCGCTGCACCCTCCGGTTCTGACCGCGCCACCGCCGGTACCGGAACCACCAACGACACCACTTCTGCGCCCGCACCCGCTGGCGAACCTGGGGCCACAGCACCCTCGTCCGGGGCAGGTGACTCATCACCCGGTGCCGCACCTGCACCCGCGAATAATGGCTACGGTGCCGGTGCTCATGGCTATACTGCTGGGGCTGGCACCGGTTCGGATGGCAGCTCATCAGACGGTTACGGTGCCTCAGCTGATGGTGGTGCTGGCGCGGCCGGATCGTACGCCGGCGGCTCTGGTGGATCTGGGGCGGGTTCCGGCAACGCGGCGGCATCCGGCGGGTCTTCCGGTGCGGGCTCCTCGGCTGGGGCGCTGGCGCACACAGGGTTCGCGGCCGCTGGTGTGGCTGCTGTGGGTGCGGCTGCCTTAGCAGGCGGCATTATTTTAGTTGTCATTCGCCGCCGCAGCAGCTCACGCTGATTCTTGGCAGCAGCATACTCGCCCCACGAGTGAATAGCGTTCCTCTAGGGGTATATGGCGTCCCGGCCTGTAGAACAATACTGACAGGCCGGGACGCCATATTTCTGAGCAATATCTGGCTATTTACGTATGAACCTGAATGTATTAGAGTCCGGTGAACGATAAATGTGGGTTATTGTATGGAACCCTCACGCAGGTGCGTGCTAAAAAATATCCGAAAACACTCTTTAAATGTCACGAAATACATACATAGTGCGGGTGCCTGCCCAATAATTGTTTACAGATTTTCGTTTATAGGGTCACACAATAATAGGTCAGCATAGTGTGGTGAGTCTCCTCATAACTGCAGCCATACTTTCCTGGCATCCTAGGTACACTTAAAGACGGCAGTTACACGGTAATCACAAAAACACCGGCAGTACGGGGTGAGGAGGCACAATGCAGGCAGCGTATCAGGGCGCGCCGCTGGGTTCGTCCTACCGGCTGGTGGAGCCCGTGGGGGAGGGCGCGGTCGGTACCGTGTGGACGGCCACCCGTTCCGATACGTCTGCGTTATTCGCTGCGAAGCTGCTTAAACCTGAGTACGCGAACAGCCCCGAATTCCTGGAGCGTTTTGTCCGGGAACGCACCGTGCTCATGCAGCTTCAGCATTCGAGTATCGTGCCGGTAGTGGACATGATCGTTGAGGGCGGTAACCTGGCGATTATTATGGAGTACCAGCACGGCGGTACTCTGCGCGATATGCTCCGCACCTTGGGCACGATTGCCCCCGGCACGGCTTTGGCAATGATGGAGCGTGTGCTGCTGGCCCTTGAGCAGGCGCACCGTAAAAAGGTGCTGCACCTGGACATTAAACCTGATAACGTGCTGCTTTCCGGTAATCCCACCGAGACGTTTCCTGAGCAGGTGCGGGTAGCTGACTTCGGTATCGCTGAGCTCACCGGTGACGGCCCCGCATCCAGTACCACCGGGCGCGGCAGCTACGGCACGCCCATGTACATGTCGCCTGAGCGTAAACACTATGGCACCGCCACAGAATCCGCTGACGTGTACTCGGTGGGGGTGATGCTCCATGAGCTTCTGATTGCCTACCCGCCCACACCGAACAGCGGCAACCCCACCGGTGTGCACGAGAGCATCTCAAACGACCTGCGCACTGCCCTTGAGGCGATGCTCGCCACCTCCCCAGATGCGCGCCCCACCGCCGCACAGGCTGCCGCGTCGCTGCGCGCCCTGGCAGCCCGGTATGCCCCGGCCCCGCCAATGCTGCCGGTGAATCCTCCCAGCAGCCCCCAGCACACCCCGCCGGGCACCGGCCCGGGGGAGCGGATGGCGACGGTTGTGCGTGGGGCTTCAGCTGCCTCCCAAGACACCGTGATGGGCACCCAGATGCCGGTTGAGCCTTTGCCCCACTTGGGGGAGGCATCATCCCAGACGGTGCTGCGTCCGGTGCGTGTGAGCCCCGAACCTGAGCAGCAGGCACAGGAGGAAGAAGAGGAAGAGCCAACGGGCGGCTTTACGCGGCAGCTGCGCCGCCCGATCGTGTGGGGGTCAATCCTGAGCGTGCTGCTGATTGTGGTTGTGATCGGCGTGGTGATTTGGAACCCTGTGGCTCCGAAGAAGACCGAAACCACCCACGAGAAGTGGTCTGCGCAGGGCAACGATTCTAAACCGTTGCCCTCGGGGCTGGGCACACAGGTTTCAGCGGAATACGATTCATCCTCGCAGAGTGCTTCTCTTACGTTTAAGTTCTCGTCGCAGAAGTCCGCGCTGAAAGGCGATATTCTGCAGGTTATCCCCGGCACTGCCGAGGGCGGCACCTGCCCCGAGACGACGTGGAGCCCCTCTAAAGGCCAGAAAGCGCAGAAGAACCACGCCACAATCACCGGTATTGATAAGAAATGTTCGTGGTCTTTGCCGGAGGTGGAGATCCCCGCAAACTCGACGGTGTCGATGACTGCCACGGTGAAGGTCTCAATTTCGGATCAGAAGGACTTGCAGAAGTGGGTTTCTGAGATTGAGCGTAAAACCCAGGAGGCCATTACCGACCGCGAGGTGCAGTCCACCTCGTACCCGCTGCAGCGGTTGCAGGCGATTGCGGTGAAGGTGCCGGATAAGGTGGTTAATCAGAGTGCCCTGCCGATTACGGTGGTGCCGGTGTGGCCCAGCGGGCAGGACGATGTGCACCCCATCCTGCGTTCGCCAGCAACGGGGGACCCGTCGCAGGTGGTGCAGGCGGTGGCCCCGGATCAGTCGGCGGTGCGTTTCACGGATAGCTGTGCGGGGCATATTTCGGTCTCCGCGGATGGTAAGACTGTAACGACCCTATCGATTGCTCCGCAGTGTACTATCACCGCGACGGTGGGTAATTATACAGATATTCGGAGTAACCAGTTCAGTATCACTGCCCGTTAGTACCCCGGCCAGGTGCGCCCAAGCCCCGACTATGGCGCGCCCCTAAGATCGGGCAGTACCGGCAGCCCTCATTATTGGGGCATAGGAAACCCCCAGAAGCTGCGGTATGTGTACCGCGGCGACTGGGGGTTGAAGTGGCTTCCCTCTCATCCGTAGGGCTGCGGTATGGCAGGGTGGCGACCTCACAGCATATTTTATAACTATGCGTTATTGTGTATGGCTAGCCTGCGAACCAGGTGATAGAAGCATCAGCTGCAGAACCCGCCGTTTGCGGACGCAGCCCCAGTGACTGTTCGGAGGCGTGCAGAAGCGCGGGCTGGGCGGTTACCGCATTGGGCCGCGTAAAGTCTAGCGCCGGACCCGCAAGCCCCTCGCCGGAGCGCATCTTCACCGTTGTAAGAGTCTTAAGCACCGACTCGTTATTCATATCAAGGTTCAGCGCTGAGGCGTAGGCAAGGGCCACCACGGCATCATGGGAGCGGGAATCCGCATAAGCAGCCACGGTACTGAATTCCTGGTCGCCGCTGAGGGTCTGCACATTGGAGTCTGCGCTCATAATCCCCACCGCTTTCAAAAAGGCAGACATGCTCCGCCCTTCATCTGTGGACTGCAGCGCCACCGAGTCGGAAGTATCCACTCCGCTAGTGGCTAGCGACGAGGAGATGGCCCCACCCTGTTTCACCAGCTCTGTGCTAAAGACCGGGCTTATCGCCTGGGGCGAGAGCAGTATGGTGGTTTTGACGGCGGCCTCTTGAAGCGCCTTCACAAGGCTAGCCTGCATAGCGGCGGGCGCGGCAACTGTCACCGTCGTCCCGGGGCCAAGCTCCGCAGTTTTTTCTGCTACAGAACGGGCCAGCGCAGCCGGGTCGTCCCCAGGCTTATATGTGAGAGTGTGGGCTGCCAGAATACCGGTGCTGTACCCTTGGGCCTCAACCGCTACAACCTTATTCGGGTCTTCCACCCCGGACTGCAGGGCCACGAGCGACGCCTCAGCGTTGGGTGCAAACGACCACACCCCATCGCCGGTTCCAACGTTGTCGTACACCTCAATCATGGGGATATGGTACTCTTTCGCCGCTGTCACAGCGCCTTGCACGTGGCTTCCGGAAGAGGCCATGACGATGCCCTCAACCCCTTCGGCCTTCATCTGCTCCACGGCTTGCCGGGCGCCCGTCTCAGTGCCCCTATCGTTGAGGGTCACCAGCTCTACAGGCGCATTACCCATGTGCAGACGGTACGCGGCCACCGCCGCACCCTGAGCGGGCTGCAGCCACTCCGAGCCTTCAGTCTCCTCACCGTAGGTGACAATCACCCCGAGCTTAATAGACTTACCAAGCGTGGGAAGTTTAATATCTAACGGCACACTGGGAGCGGCGGCCGCACCGGGTTTTGGGGACTCGTTTTTAAAGGTCGGCAAGGGGCTGCGGCCCGAGGTGAGCCACATGCTGGTGGCCACAACCAGCGCCAGCACCCCCGCAATAACAGCCCCGACGGTCAACACGATTTTCACGCGTGACCGCCGAGGCGTCTGCTGCCCTTCGGGGTTAGCCATTCTGCGCTTCTCCCACGCGGAAGGTGTACAGCACCCGAACTTCGGCGTTACCAGCATCCGAAAGGTGGAACGGTTTCATCTTCTCCAGGGACTTGAGCGACTCCTTGAACTGCGCCTGACGCAGCTGAATGTTAGCAATATCTTCAGAACGGATGCTCGTGTACCCCTGTGCGTTCTGGGAGGCTAAAGCCAGCTGATAGTCGGCCGAGCCCGCCTTCGCAGAATTCGATTTGAGCGAGCCAAGCAGGCCAGCGCCTTCAACTTTACTGTCGCCAAGGTCAAGCATGATCTTATTCAAATCGCTGTACAGCAAAGCGGAGGAGCCTTCCAAGTCTCGGGTCGCTGCAGAGGTGCGCTGATCAAGCAGCCCCAGCGACTGCTGGGTGGCCCCGTCGAGGGCGGCCCGCACATTATTGGTACGCTCCGACAGGTCTTTACGCTGGTTCTCAACCGAATTGCCGGCACCCACCACAATATTGTCGGAGGTCTCTACCAGCTGGTTAATGGAGCGTGAGAACGCATCCTCAACAGCACGGTTGCCGCTCTGCCCACGGTCCGAGATCACACGGATCTGCTTGCCGATGAGGTCGTTCACCTGCTGCGCGGTCTTATCAGAGGAGTCTTTGAAGGCTGCCTTCACGGTCTCCGAGATTTTATTGTGCTGCTCCGCCAGATCTTTGAGGTTCTGCCCCAAATCGTCGCTCTTGCGGGTGAGAGCATCCACCTTCTGCTTGAGGGCGCTGATGTTCTTCTCCTGCTCACCGTTACGGTCACGGTTGGTGTCGCCGAGCTTGTTTGCTTCATCCTCTAGGGTCTTGAGCTGCCCGTCAAGATCATTCACCCGAGCATTAACCCGCTTAGCGTCTGCGGCCAGGCCCTTCTCCGCGTTCGGGTCGGTTTCAGCAGAGACGCTCCTCCACCGGCCCTGCTGCTCAACGATACGCTGATCCATAGGCTTACCGTGGTGCGGTTTCACCTCGTTAGCGTTCTCCACTACCGCTGCTGGGGTGGTAGCCTCACCGGATGCCCCCTCCGAGGGGCTCGCGCTGGCACTTGTACTTGCGGATGCTGAAGGCTCAGCACTTGTGCTCGGTGCCGCCGAAGGCTGATCGTTGGGGGTGTTAGGTTCGGGCGCAGGTTGCGGCTGCTGCCCACCACCTGCACCGCAGGGGGTAGCCGTGAGGTAGGAACGTAACCGCGCCACCTCATCGGGGCTCAAATGCCCGCCGCGTTCGGTAGAGAGCTCACACAACTGATCTGCGAGCTTCTGATTCTGTTCCTGGGCAGACCCTTCACCGGTGAGCTCTGCCTGAGCCTCCTGAGAAGTCTTATAGATGCGCCCGATACCTTCCTGCAGGCTGTTAGAGGACTCCTTGAGCGAGTCCACGTTGCCACGGATATTCTTAATGGTTTCTTGAACTTTCGCGATATCTGCACTACCTGAATTTTGCGAGTTCAGATAGTCAGAAAGCTGCTGAATAGACGCCTGCAGGTCGCTGTAGTTCTTGTTGGCACCCTTAAGATAATCTGGTCGCATATCGTTAAGCAGCGAGTCGCTGGCCACGGTCAGACCAATCAGATTAGCCTGCACAGAGGCTGAGGTGCCGTACAGGGCACAGGTCACCGAATCCCCACCGTGATCACGGCACTGTTCGGGGCCGGGGTCTTTCGGACCAATAATCTGCGAAAGGGTCCCCGACAGTTCCCGCTGGCATCCTGCGTTGGCTTGGGCGTAACTGCCAAGCACATCCGCAAGCTGCACCAGATTGGAGTAGACAGAGTTGCCGCCATGGGGGGTGGACCGATCCACCGTGCAGGAGTTGCCGCTGGCGTTAACCTTCACGGAAGGGTGCACGGAGGTGTCCCCCAGTGCCGAGTCGAGGGAGCCCACGGTGCGCTCCAGCTGGGTTATCAGCTGAGAATTATTGGTCTGAGCGGTTTTGGAAAGATCAGTTTTCAGATCACGGATCTGGTTGCTGAGCTCCTCCATGCGTTTGGTGAGCTTCTCGTTGCTGCCTTTAAGGTTTTCGGCGGTGCCGTTACCCAAAGAACCAGCAGTGGAATCCAGGTTTTTGCGCAGCTCATTAATCTGGTCACTAGCCGAGAGCAGGGTGCCGTTCACATCCGAAACAACCTTCATGGTGCGCTGCAGCAACGCCATCTGGTTCTGGTCGTTCTTATTGAACCCGTTGGTGAGCACGTTTTCACTGGACAAAGAGTCAGCAAACCCCGGCTGCACCGCGATATCGAAGTTAGGAACCTTAAAGTCCTTCGCATCCATCTTTAGCACCAGGGACGCGTTCGCCTCAGTGGTGGGCGGAGTGATGATAGTACCCCACTGCACCACCGCCTTGCCGTCCGAGTTGGAACTAATCACACCGTTAGTGGCGTTAGGGTCCTTAGCGTCAAGGCTGCTGCTGGCAACCACCTGATTGGGGGTTGAATTTTCCAGCACTGTGGAAGCGGCAACAGTCAGCGGCACACCCACAAGAGCTTTTTTCTTATGGCTGCTCCCGCCAGCATCGTAGGTAATTTCCTGCGGTTTAACACTCAGGTTTTCAACCGAAATTTTAATGGTTAGCGGCCCGGAATACCCCTTAAGCTCATTCAAGTCCGTGCCGTTGCCTTTATTGCTCTGGTACTGCACCGACACACGCACAGGCACATCGTTCACCACATCGCTCACCTTATACTTCACGTCTTTAGTGGAGCTTTGATGGGTGTGCTCATTCACATAAATATTGGTGCTATTGATTGCTTTAACCGACCCGGTGTGGTCAACATTAACGTTCACATTCTGCAGGATATTTGTGGGGTCACTTACCTGCTGTTCGCTTCTGCGGGTCTCTGTGGGGCTATCATCAGCCGAAGGGGAGTCGGAAGAACACCCTGCGAGCAGCAGCATTAACGCTACCCCCGCCGCCAGAGGTGCCTTGAGCAATCTAGATGCGCGGCGTTTCTTGAGCGTATGGCTGACCGGAGCGTAAATAGGCACCTGGTGAGCTTTCATAGTTATACTCCTGGTAAAGGCACACGCTTTGGTGGGCCTTTCGTCTCGGTGATAAGCAAAGTAACTTATCCTATCTTACGACTACTCACAATTGTTTTAAGCCAGTTGAGATGTGATAAACGGAATTAGATGGATAATTGGGTAGTGAGATCAACTACCCCAGCTAGTTAGCGGGCGGTATAAAACACACCGATAAAACTACCGGAGAGGATATCTCAGGGTGAAAATTCTGGTTGACCTGCACGGGTTCACGCGTACCTTTGAGTTGGACTATTGGCAGGATAACACCACACTCAGCGACCTTATTCTTGCCGCCGGTGGGCCTCATATCGCCCCCAATGACCCCCTGTATTTGGATGCCCAGCCCCTACAGGGCGCCTCACAGCTGGGGTCAGTTGCGCTGCTGGAGGGCAGTATTATTAGCCAACGCCCCATACCCGTGGCCCAACCGGTACGCGGCTGGAACATCACCCTCGCTGGTGGCACCAGAGCAGGGGACGTAGTGCCCCTTCCAAAGGGCAGGCCCCTCATAGTGGGCCGCTCACCGCAGGCAGACATTGTGCTACCCACCGAAAGCGCCTCATGGGAACATTGCCGCATTGAACGCACCGAAGAGGGCATTAAAATCTCCGATGCCGGTTCCACTAACGGAACCTTTGTTAACGGTATAAAAATACCCGAAGAAGGCGTAGAAACCGACGAGCTTACAGTCATCTACACCGGCGGTGCCGTACTCCTGCTGAGGCCACAACTGGTGGAGCACCCGGCCCCGAAACCCGGAACACTCCCAAACCTTACCCCCGCACGAACCGCCCCGTTTAACCGTCCGCCACGTCCCGGGATGCTTCCTGAGGCGGACCCTATTAAACTCCCCAAACGCAAACAAATCACAAAGCCCTCAAAATTTAGTTATGCAACCGCGCTTAGCCCCCTCGTCTTAGCTGTCGCCATGATCGCTGTTATGGGTGATATTAGGTTCGCTTTTTTTGCGCTTCTAAGCCCTATCGCGATTATTGCCATGTGGGCGGAGCAGCGATGGCGGTATAAGCGTGATACCCGCGAAGAGGAAGAACGTTTCGCTAAAGACTTAGAAAAACTGCGGCAAGAACTTAAAAATAGTTATGGGTACGAACGTACCCGTCTGCATGAGCAGGCCCCCGACCCTGCCAGTGTGCTACGTCGTGTGCAGCTACCTAGCACTGAGCTGTGGCAACGCCGTTTCTTGTCCCGTGACTTTTTAAGCTTGCATGTGGGATACGGCAACTTTGGCTGGGCCCCAACCCCTGATAATAGTTCGCACCAAGACCGGGAGAAAGAAGTCACCGAGCTTATAGACGCCTCCACCCTTAGTGGTGCACCTGTGATCGCAGACATTTCAAATGCCGGTGTTATTGGTATTGTGGGGGAGCGACAGGGCGCGCTGGCACTCGCTCGTAGCCTGCTCATTCAGGCTGTCACCCATTGCGGGCCTGCTGACACTACTGTTGGTGTGTTCTTTGATAAGGGCAAAGAGGACGAATGGGCCTGGACCTCGTGGCTGCCGCACACTCGGCAAAGCGGCTCCGCTGTTGGGGGCCGCTGGATTTCCAATGACCGGGAGCAATCAATGACGATGCTCAAAAGCTTGCGTCAAGGTATTGACGGGTTGCTTTCCCCTGGGCTGCTATTGCTTATCGACTCCGAAGTCCTCACTGAAGGCCGTGACGCTCCTGCACGTGAATTACTCGGATATGGGCGCAATATAAAGAACGGATCCTCGTTTTCTATAGGCGGTAATAACGCAAAGGACAACCATCGTGTCTCGGGTATTGTAATTGCCACCTCAGAAGAGCAGCTGCCTGCTTCCTGCACCGTGGTGATTAACGTAGAGGAGGACGCTGCCGCCGCTTTTACCGAACCCGAGAAACGCCGTACCGTTGAGGATGTCATTATCGGCGGCATTACCTTAGAAGCCGCGACCACCACTGCACACCAGCTCGCTCAGTTCGATGATCCTGAGCTTGTCATCCCTGGAGCAGGACTGCCCTCGCTGGTGCGCCTGCCTGAACTCACTGGTGTCGGCACCCCCACACCTCAGAAAATTGCTGAAAAATGGCGGAATGCAACCGGGTTCAGTACCGAAATCGGTGTCGGTGACCAAGGCGTGTACACCCTCGACCTCGTCAAAGACGGCCCGCACGGGCTCGTTGGCGGTACCACAGGTTCGGGTAAGAGCGAATTCCTGCGCTCCCTCGTGGCGGGCCTAGCAACCCATAACGACCCCACCCGTCTGAACTTCATCCTCATCGACTTCAAAGGCGGTGCGGCCTTCAAAGCTTGTGAACGGCTGCCGCACACCATCGGCACCATCAGCAACCTTGATGAGCAGCTGGCAAACCGCGCCCTCATCAGTCTTGAAGCCGAAATGGAGAGGCGGCAGCGGCTCTTCGCCGCCGCCGGTGAAGGCGTAGACAATATCACCGAATACCTGGCCACCAACCCGCCAGAACCCATGCCGCGCCTGCTCCTGGTCATCGACGAGTTCGCCATGCTCGCCAAAGACTTCCCCGATGTGCTCAGCTCACTTGTGAGTGTTGGCGCTGTGGGTCGTACCCTTGGTGTGCACATGATCCTGGCAACCCAGCGGCCCGCCGGCGTAGTGAACAACGATATTCTGGCAAACACCAACCTGCGTGTAGCGCTGCGTGTGCAGTCCAAAGAAGACTCCTCCAACGTGATTGAGGTGCCGGACGCCGCATCTATTGAGCGCTCGCAGATGGGCCGCGCCTACATCAAACTGGGGCAAACCGACATCACCCCCATCCAGACCGCGCTGGTAACCGGGTTCAGCGGCGTCGTTGAACGTGCACCTATTGAGCTGCGTTCCACCAATATTTTTGGGGTCCCTGAAGCACCACGGGCTCTCCCGAAGCCGAAGAAAACCGATGCGAACGATCTTGACAACCTCATTGATGCCATCATCAAGGCTGGTACTGAACAGGGTGTAGGGCAGCCCCGTAAGGTCTGGCCTAATGCTCTGGGGGAGCGCGTGCCCCTTGCGGGGTTCACTAACCCTGATGATGATCCTGAAACGGCTGACACTGATACCCTGGATATTGGCGCTGTTCAGGGCACTACTGTGTTTTTTGCACTTGCTGATATCCCTCATGAGCAGAGGCAGATTCCACAGGGCTGGGATATGGAGCGTAGTAATCTGCTGATGGTGGGTGCTCCTGGTAGCGGCACCAGCACATCTCTCATTTCTTTGGCACTTACTTTGTGTTTGCATTCCCACCCGGATGAGTTTGATATGCTCATCCTTGATATGGGCGCGGGTACTCTAGCGCCATTGCAGAATTTACCCCATGTGAGTTCCTACGTGGGCCCGGGTGAGGGCGCTAAGGAGCGGCAGACGAGGTTCCTAAGGCACCTGATGGTTGAACTTGATCGCCGCCGCTCCAACCCGTTTGGCAATCGCAGGATTGTAGTTCTGGTGGACGGGTTTGGCACGCTTAAGGATGAGTTTTCTGAGTACACGGGCACCGATTATTTGAGCGCTTTTTACCGTATTTATTCTGATGGGCCTGCCTTGGGAATGCATATTGCGATGACCAGTAGTCGTATAAAGGGTATACCGTCAGTGGTGGATGATGTGTCATTGCAGCGGTGGTTGTTTCACCTGGCCGATCCGTACGATTATTCGGGGTATAAGATTAGGGGCACAGATATCCCTGCACCAGTACCGGGTCGGTGTGTAGAGAGCTCCACCATTCGACAAATGCATGTGGCGACCCCCGTTTTGGGTACTGAGTCTGCTGTTAAACAGGTGCAGCAGCGTTGGGGTGAGGCAGATAAGCCGGACGTGATTGGGCAGCTCCCATCGCTGGTGTCGCTTTCGACGTTGGCAGCCCAGCCGGAGATTACTCATGATCGCTGGGTGATTCCTGTGGGTATTGCTGAGCATAATTTGCAGCCGGTTTCGCTGGAACTGTATGAAGGAGAGCACGCCCTGATTGGTGGTTCGCCGCGTTCGGGTAAGAGCTCCCTGCTGCAGGCGATCGGTGATTCAGTGGTACGTTTACGTGAACAGCATCCGCAGGGGGTGAACGGTTTAGGTACTCCGCAGGTGTGGGTAATTTGTGGCAGGCGCTCCCCATTGTTGAACCATCCGTTTGATCGGATTGCCACGAAACCTGAACAGATTGACGTTATGATCTCTGATGCGGGTATGACGACGGCCCCGCTCCTGCTGCTGATTGATGATGCTGAGCGTATTGATGATAGTAAGAACTCTATTAAGAGCTTGGTGGAAGGTGATTACCCCTTGGTTCATGTGGTAGCGTCCGGTAAACCCGACGAGATACGCACCATGTATTCGCACTGGTTGAAGGATGTGCGTAAGTCACGTACGGGTGTGCTGCTGCAACCGAACGTTGACTATGATGGAGATATTTTCTCGATAACATTGCCGCGCCGTTCCCCCGTTGCTCTTACGACTGGGCGCGGGTACGTGGTAGTGGGAGGGTCGTCGGTGCTTGCACAAGCGGTTAGCCCGGACGGCACAGAGTAGCCCTAGACTTTCAAAGATTTAAGGGCTATAGGCAAGCGGTAGAGGGCTAAGAGCTGCTGTTAGCTAACCTATAGCTACCTCTGCCGCTGCTTTACCCGAGATCACTGCCTGATGTTACAGATAAAAGGCTGTTACCGTCGTTGTGCTTTTCGACGAACCGACCCTTGAAGCTCCCGCGCATACACACCCAACGAACTCACTAACACATCCCCTAACCCAAACCCTAAAACACCCGAAGGCACTAACAAATACCCCACAGGCCACCCCACCACAACCAGCACACCCGCCAAACCTATCACCACTACTACAACCAGCCACGCCCGCACTTTCAGAATCCGTTTAAACACCACCGAAAGCACAATCCCGCCAGCAGTCACATTAACCACTGGAACAATCAACGGCGTCATATCATACGCCCCTTGATGCCCAAAAGGCGGTGTACTAATCGCCAAAAACGCAACAATAGCAAGCCCGAGCAGAATTAATAACACTAACGCTAACGCGTCCCCAGCCACCGTGTTCTGCTGTTCTCGTTTCTCTTCAGCCCGCTGGCGCGCTAAATACACTACGTACTCGGCATCACTCATCCGGGACTGCCGCCACATATCAATATACCCCGCCACTACAACCCCCGAATAATACCCCGCTAAAATCGCGGTTAATGCCACCACGTACAACCCATGATCCGGGCCCGGTAAATGCGAGAAAAATGGTGGTACCAGTACAAACGATGCATAATACGACCAAAACGCCGGGGTTTGCCGTAGTTTTAAAAACAGGAATGCGCACCAGGTGATCCCTGCTGGGGGTAAAAGCACTAAGAGCACATAGAATACCAGCGGTTGTGGTGGCTGGTTGAGTGTTCCCAAGAAAAGCCATACCACAGGAAACGCGACGATTCCTTGGGCAAGAATTGCTGAGATGAGTGATGGGGTTAATGCTGGTTCGTACCGTTGTGGCAGCTGCGGGCCGATCAGGGGTGTGCTGGTACTGCTTGGGTTGGTGGGGTATAGGACAAGTTCCGGGACAGGGGCAGAGGCTTCTGCGGAGACAGAACTACCGCTGGTGCGGGCCGGGGTTTTGGGGTGTTCTACATGCTCCAGACTATGAGCATGATCATTATCTCGGGGCATGAGATACTACCACCCGGGTTACCGTCGTTGTGTTTTTCGGCGAACCGACCCTTGAAGCTCCCGCGCATACACACCCAACGAACTCACTAACACATCCCCTAACCCAAACCCTAAAACCCCCGGAACAACCACCATACACCCCGGAAACCCCACCACCAACACAACTCCTACCACCACAACCACCACACAACTAACCACCACTATCACACGCGCTTGTATCACCCGCTTCACAAACACCGAAAGAGCAACCGAGGCACCCACCACTGATAGTGAAGGAAGGATCACAGATACCGGGTCATAAGATTTTCCTAGGATATAGATCGGAAAAATCCCCGACAACAAAACAGCCACAGCAAGCCCGAGCAAAATGATAAACACTAACGCTAACGCATCCCCAGCCACCGCGTTCTGCTGCTCCCGCTGCCGCTCACTCCGCAGCCAGGCAAGATGCCTCGCATACTCAGCATTACTCATCCGGTACACACGCCACGCATGGTAATACCCTAATAACACATTCCCCGAATAATACCCCGCACCGATACTTGTAGCCGCTACCACATACAACCCATGATTCAGACCTGATAAAAACAAGACCAGGTGCGGTACCAGTACAAACGATGCATAATACGACCAAAAAGCCGGAGTTTGCCGTAGTTTTAAAAACAGAAACGCGCACCAGGTGATCCCTGCTGGGGGTAAAAGCACTAAGAGCACATAGAATACCA
>ERZ772997.291-NODE-291-length-18115-cov-3.19275_pt1 | contig 18115 bp, 13 predicted proteins | sample MGYA00511127_ERZ772997 | MGnify/ENA primary metagenome ERZ772997 (study PRJEB29015, sample SAMEA2738070) | human oral metagenome | biome: human oral; feature: human-associated habitat; material: saliva | place: China | collected 2215 ... | reverse complement strand
GGAAATATTACAATTCACCTTATTTTAATTTTTTATAATACAAACAACCTTTTTTATCACCACTATCACAAGCCTTACCCAACCATTCTTTGGCTACGGTTCTATTTTGTTTTACACCTTCTCCATCGCGATACATCAGGCCCAAATTAAATTGAGCCATTGTATATCCTTGATCCGCTGCTTTTCGGTACCATTTCACCGCTTCAACATAATCTTGTTCTACGCCCTCTCCTTTCGCATACATCATGCCCAAATTATGTTGAGCTTTTACATCCCCGTTTTCCGCTGCTTTTCGAAACCATTTTGCTGCTTCAACATCGTCTTGTATACCATTTCCATTACGATACATAAGGCCTAAATTATATTGAGCTCTTGCATCCCCTTGATCAGCCAGAGGCTTCCAAAGTTTCAACGCTGTTTGGTAATCTCCTTTTTTGACCGCTTCAAAACCTTGATCAAGCTGTTGGTCCGGTGTATTTGTCAAACCTGTTGAATGGCAAGAAGCAAGTGAAAAGCCTAGAATAGCTGTAGTGAGAAGTGTTTTTGTCAATTTCATGTTGGTTTCCTTATTTAATGAAGTCATTTTTAATATTCTGTTTTTTTCACAATAATTGAAAGTGTAAAGTTGGAAATATTTTGTCATTTTAGCATGTAGATGTCGAATAGATGAGGCTTCAATCATTATTATCTAAGTTTTGCACTGAGATCTTTCTTCTGAGCAAAATAAGTTTGAAGTTGAGTTAAATAAACACGGTAATTTTCGACCGCACTTTTCACCACTTATCAAACAGATTCTTTAACATTTTGCTCTTCATCAAAATGATGGGAAATTAAAATGAACGTTAGAGGTTATAAACCGATAAATAAAAATACTGAAAAAATGACCACACCTATAAACCATAGTCAAAATTTCAGTATTTCCAAAGCTTATGTATCACCAAGATTAAACAGCTTTATCAAAATATAATGGCACATCACTTAATTTAGCCATATTCGTGATATAAGCTAAAACTGCTGGTGGGAATTCGATGTCTTTCACACAAGTCAGATTTCGTAATACAGGGAAAACGATAATATCTTCAAGAGAAAGTTGGCCGTTTAAGGCACTTTCAGATTGAATTAATCCCGCTAATTTCTCTAAATCGCCTTTTAAGCGAGCGAGATAGGTTTCGGTCTTCGCAATATTTTCAGCAAAATCACCAATAAATTCCGTTTTCTTTTTAGTGAAATAATCGACCGCGCTTTGGGTTTCAAATTCAGCTAAACCAATTTTCGTAAAGCGTGCTGTTGTAAGATGACCATAATAACTGCCGACTTCTTTTAACCATGTTTCAATTTCAGGACGAACGTGTTCAGATAAAATTTTTTCACCAAAATATTCATCTACATAATGCACGATATCCAAACTTTCCGGCATCGCAGTGCCATCTTCTTTGACAAGAATCGGTACAACTTTTTTACCCACTAAACCAATCGGTGTTGCTTCATCATCATTTGCGAGCACCACAAGTTCTACCGGCAGATTTTTTTAAACCGAAAATCATGCGGGCTCGCACACAAAACGGGCAATGATCATAAACATATAATTTCATTTTTTACTCCTCTTTTTCCTGTAATAACTTTCCTAATCCACTTTGTCTTTTTACCGTATTTCTGACCGCACTTTGCCAGATTTTTTCATTGGCAAATACGGAAAGTTGATTTTTCGCACGGGTAACACCGGTAAATACCAGCTCTCGTGAAAGCACTGGATTGGGTTCTGTTGGTAACACCATAACCGTATGATCAAATTCCGAACCTTGGGATTTATGAATCGTCATCATAAACGCAGGATCGTGAGCAGGAATACGACTGGTCGAAACTTCTCTATTGCCGAACCACACTTTGCCTTTAGCTAAACACAAGCCAATATCACCGTTATACAGTTTCACATTATGATCGTTTTCTGTAATCATAATTGGCTTACCGATATACCAATCATCTTCTTGGCGGAACCAAAGTAGTTTTTCTGCACGCAATGCCAAGGCAATTTCACGATTTAATTCTTCCACACCTAATGCTGAAGCGCGAAGTGCGGTCAAAAATCTCACCGAATTAAAACGGTCTAAAATCGCTTCTGCATAAGTTTTCTCATTACCCTTTTCATCTATAAATTTTGCATTGAGATCTTTCTTCTGAGCAAAATAAGTTTGAAGTTGCGTTAAATAAACACGGTAATTTTCAACCGCACTTTTCACCACTTGGCGAACAGATTCTTTAACATCTTGCTCTTCATCAAAATGGTGGAAATGCAACTCTTGTGGATATTCCGCAAAGGTTGCCACACTACCCTCACCTTTTCCTTGTTGAATTTGCGCTGCAAGTTGTTTAATGCCCGAATCATCTCGGAAACGACGACTAAAGGTTAAATGGCAAATGGTATCGCGCAACGGACTATGCTCCCCCCCAGTTGGAACAGTATAGCCTGTTGTTGCATAGATATAATCGGCTTGAGCAGGGCTATAATCTTGCGTTAAAAACTGTGCAATTTCACCTAATACTGCCCCCGCTTCAACAGAAGCCAATTGAGCTTGGTCACCCAATAAAATCAAACGTGTTTCGGGTTTCAACGCTTGCACTAGTTTCGCCATCATAGGCAAATCAATCATCGAGGTTTCATCCACCACTAATACATCAATTTGCAGTGGATTATGTGCATGATATTTCACGCTATCGGTAAAAGGTCGAACGCCTAGTAAACGATGCAACGTTTCTGCTGTTTTAGGAATGGATGCACGTAACTCATCTGAAATCGGTATTTGCGCCAAAGCGTTTTCGATAGATTCCGTTAAACGAGCTGCGGCTTTTCCCGTTGGTGCAACCAATTTAATGTGAAGTTTGCCACCAAATAATTCCTGTAATACGCATAACAAGCGAGTGACAGTCGTGGTTTTCCCTGTTCCCGGTCCACCTGTAATCACAGAAAATGGACTTTTCACTGCTGTTGCGACTGCCACTTTTTGCCAATCAATTTGTGCTTGTTGTTGAGGGAAATAACGATCTAATAATGCCCGAATTTGTTGCGGCTCTACCGATAAAGTGCGGTCATTTTTCAAGGCGTTTTTAATATATTGCGCCACGCGGAATTCATCTTGCCAAGCTCGATAGAAATAAATCGCCCCAAATTGAAATGCGAGAGGCGCAATCTGATTTTCAGGATCTCGTGTAAAAGCAATATGCTCCGCTAAGGCTGATTGCCATTTTGATACAGGAAGCGAGCCGATCTTTTCATTGATAAGCAGCAAAAAATCCGTTTCAGTATGACGATAAGCCAACCCGAATAAATTACGTTCTAAGAAACGATCTAACACACAACAAGTATTGCCTTGCGTATAGCTCCAGTTGCAAAGTGCGGCTAACAAAATCGCTAAATTTTGGACGGGTTCGGCATAGCCTTTATCTTTTTGTTTATTCGCAATTAATTGAGCAAAATAATAATCGCCTTGAGTAATTACACCTTGCTCTTGCAAGGATTTTAATAGGCTTAACATTAAAATAATTCCTCTAATTGTTGGATTAATTGCCAATCTGGTTTATCAAAAAAGATGCCCGATTGTGGCGAACCATTCATGCCTCGTAAAAATGCATAGACCACACCACCAAAATCTCGGTTGTAATCGTAGTGAGGCAAACGTGTTTTTAAATAACGGTGTAATGCCACCACATACAACAAATATTGCCAATCATAATGATGTTCTAACATGGCTTTTTTCAATACGGATTGATCGTAATCCTTTAATGCTTTACCCAAGAAATTCGATTTGTAATCAAGCAAATAATATTTATCTTGATGACTGAAAACTAAGTCCATTGTACCTCGCACCATGCCTTGAATATCATCAAACTGTAACGGTTCTGATGGCAAATGATGCAAGGCAGCTAATGCTTGATTAAAACCAGCCACATCAAAATGATTGGAGATATTGAGATAAAACGCCAACTCTTTTAAGCATTGTTTTTCGTTAATTTGAGCAAGAGTAACATCATCGTTTGGTAAAATTGGTGTGCTGAGTATTTGTGCAAACCACTGTTGAACTGCTGCAAACTGCTCTTCCGCAAGATTCAAATCCTGACATAATTTTTCAATGTTTTCGTTTTCAGCCAGTTGAGCAAAAGGCACCTTTTCAAAATAACGATGCAATAACGTACCAATTTGTGTTCCCCGTGGGAAATCTAGAACCACTTCATCGTTATCATGAGCAAGTGCGGTCAGATTTTCAGGGATATTTTCTGTTGAAATCGACGCATCATAATCTTTCGCATCATCAAAAATGAGCGATTTTTTCACCGCACTTTCATTTAAATAAGCTTTGCGTTGATGTGTTTGTTCAATACCACTAAAGCTCGTCACTCGCCAATCTTGTTCAATTTCACCTTGGAAAATTTCCGCACTTAAATTTTCTTGAGAAACATTTAAGGTAAGTGGTTCACTGGCTTGTAACACATCGGTTGATTCAATCGCTACATCATTGGGTAAAAGCTGCTTAAACTTTTCCAATAACGGTTGGGTATCCCAATTATTTGGCAAATCGAGTTTTCGACCAATTTCACCTTGCGTTAAAACATACAATAAAGCATTCCATTTTTTATCAAAGGCTTTCGGTAACACAAAGGCCATTTGGTATTTTGCTCGGGTTAATGCCACATAAAGCAAACGTAATTCTTCCGCAAACACTTCTTCTGTTAACTCATCCCAGTGTTGATCTTGCATATCCCACAAGGTTTTCTCTTCATCACTGTCGTAATATAAATTAAACAGTTTCTTCTGCTTGCCTGATTTTGTTGGGTCTTTTGCTTCATTACCTAAAAATGGCAACCAAACCAAATCATATTCCAACCCTTTGGATTTATGGATAGTCACAATCTTCACTAACTGACGTTCGCTTTCTAAACGAATTTGTGCTTCTTGACGACCTTCATCTTGAATTTGCTTTTCAAACCAACGCAATAATGCCGCTTCACTTTCATTTAATGCAGCTGCTTGCTGTAAAATTTCGGCTAAATGTAATAAATCTGTCAGTTTTCGCTCACCATCAGGTCTGGATAAGAGTTTTTCTGTGATATTTTCAGCTAAAAGTAAATGGTGCAACATCGGCAATACGCCTTGGCGTTGCCAAATTTGTTGATACTCTGCAAATTTTTCAGCCCAACGTTGCCACTGAATTTCATCATGATGAATTTGATGAATTTCAGCTGCATTTAAGCCGAAAAGTGCGGTCGCAATTGCATTTAAAATTGGACGTTCCGTCACACTCAAACAGGCTTGCAAAATCAAGGTCAGTTCTTTTGCTGTATTGCTCTCAAAGACATTTCCTCTATCCGAAAGGTAAACCGACGCAATACCGAGTGCTTGCAATTCTTTTTTCACCAGACCACGCACCAAAACGGCAATATTTTCTGCTCGCAATGTTTGATTTTCCGCTTTGCTTTCATTCGGAAAAACAACCGGATTTTCAGCCGCACTTTTTAACCATTGCTGAATCGATATTGCACAAGCTTTCGCATAATCTTGCTGGGTGGATTTGTCTTTATCGTTAATATAAAAACGAAAGGCTGGTTCAGGTTGATTATTCAACTGAAAAACAAGATTCTTCTTGGCTGCACCTACATTTAAAAATTCAATATTTTTATAAATAAAGGGATCATTTTTAAAATCAAATAATCGATTTACCCCTTCCACTAAAGGTTGGGATGAACGGTAGTTTGTGCCTAAATTAAAACGCTCATTCGCTTCGTCTGCTGCTTTTAAATAAGTGAAAATATCGGCACCACGGAAACGATAAATCGCCTGTTTTGGGTCCCCGATCATCATAAAGCCAACATTGCCAGATGCGCTTTCATTACGATAAATTTTCGAGAAAATTTGATACTGCAACGCATCCGTATCTTGGAACTCGTCAATCATGGCAAAAGGATATTGAAAACGAATTAATTCCGCTAACTGTTCTCCACCCTCACTATGTAATGCTTCTTTCAATAAGCGTAATAAATCATCAAAGGATTTTTCAGGATGATTCGCTTTGTATTCAAGGAGTTTCTTTTGGATACCTTGACGATAGTGATAAAGAATGATTTTTTTTAATAAATCACTTGATTGATGTTTTTCAACCAGTTCTTCAAGTTCTGCAAAAATCGGTGCATAAAATGGTATAGCCGCTTTTTTATTTTTCGTATTTTTTTTCGGCTTTTCGTATTTTTGCTCAATCGAAGATTGTAAAAAATAGTCCCTTAATGTTTTATTTATTTCATAATCTAGTGGATTATTTGCCCATTCATTAATCTGTTCAATCCATGTTTTAAGACGTTCTTTTTGGTAGCTGCTACGACTGAGAGATTTGATCTGATCTTCTGGATAATCTTTTGTTATTTCCTCCATGATAATGGAGGAAATTTCATCTACATTTTTTAACCAAAAAACTTTTAGATCTTGAACAGCTTTTAATCGCTCTCCCACACTTTTCTGTAAAAATTCATCAATTGACAACGACAAGCTTTGTTGATTGTCCGCCGCTACCGATACATCTTTGTTTAAATCCGATTCTAAAATACTTAGCACATCATCAGGCGAACCTAACTCTTTCGAGATAAAATTAGCAATCTCGAAAGGTTGGGAATAAAAATGCTCCCGCCAAAATTCATTTGCAAATTGTTTAAGTAAATCAGACTGATCTTTGAGAAGTTTTAAATTGAAATGTACGCCTGAATTAAAAGCATGTTGCATTAACATTCGGCGACAAAAACCGTGAATGGTATAAATGGAGGCTAAATCTAAATTTTGTTCGGCTAGCTTTAAACGACGAAGTACGGTCGGAATATCCTCTAAATAAGGCAACAATTCCGCTAAAAATTGATGTTCCCCTGTAAAAATCGCCTTATCTTTTGTCTTATAATATTCAGAAAAAACCGAAATTGCCGCAGTTAAACGTTCCCGAATTTTACGTTTTAAATCTTCCGTAGCCATTTCAGTAAAGGTTACCACCAAAATTTCTTCCACATTTAATGGTCGAAAAAAACGATTCTCACCTGCCTGCAAAAGTAATCGAAGGTAGATAGAACCAATGGTATAGGTTTTCCCTGTACCTGCAGAGGCTTCAATCAAATTGACTTGATTTAAGGGTAACGAAATGGCATTAAGTGCGGTTGATTTTGGGGTCATTTTTTTTATTTTTTGGAAACATTAGTGTGTTCTTATTGTAGAGGAATTTCCATAGAAATTCATTTAGTTATTATTTATTTCCTGTATAATTTTGAGCATTTATATCATTAATAATGACACAAAATATTCAGGGGATTTTATGGCAGTAGCAATTCAACAAAGAGCCGAACTTCAACGCCGCATTTGGCAAATCGCTAATGATGTTCGCGGTTCCGTCGATGGTTGGGATTTTAAACAATATGTTTTGGGTACACTTTTCTATCGTTTTATCAGTGAAAATTTTGCTAATCACATGAAAAATGGAGATGAGAGCATTAATTATGCAACTTTATCTGACAATATCATCACGCCAGAAATTAAAGCAGATGCGGTAAAAACCAAAGGTTATTTTATTTACCCAAGTCAATTATTTAAAAATGTCGTGGCAAATGCCAACACCAATCCAAATCTTAATACCGAATTAAAACAAATCTTTAACGACATTGAAAACTCTGCCATAGGCTACCCTTCCGAACAGGATATCAAAGGCTTATTTGCTGATTTTGATACCACCAGCAACCGCTTGGGTAATACCGTTGCCGATAAAAACAGCCGTCTAGCTGCGGTATTAAAAGGCGTTGCCGAGTTAGATTTTGGTGACTTTGAAGATAATCATATTGATTTATTCGGTGATGCTTACGAATTTTTAATTTCCAACTATGCCGCTAATGCCGGTAAATCGGGTGGCGAGTTCTTTACGCCACAATGCGTTTCCAAGCTGATTGCTCGACTGGCTTTATATGGACAAGATCAGGTCAATAAAATTTACGACCCTGCCGCCGGTTCGGGTTCTTTGTTATTGCAAGCGAAAAAACAATTTGATGAACACATCATCGAAGAAGGATTCTTCGGGCAGGAAATTAATCACACCACTTATAACCTTGCTCGTATGAATATGTTTTTACATAACATCAACTACGACAAGTTTAATATCGCTCTTGGCAACACCTTAATGAATCCGCAATTTGGCGACAAAAAAACCTTTGATGCCATTGTTTCCAACCCGCCTTATTCTGTAAAATGGATTGGCTCGGATGACCCAACGCTAATTAACGATGAACGCTTTGCCCCCGCAGGCGTGCTTGCCCCAAAATCCAAAGCGGATTTTGCCTTTATTTTGCATGCGTTAAGTTATCTTTCAGCAAAAGGCCGCGCGGCGATTGTCTCCTTCCCCGGTATTTTTTATCGTGGTGGTGCCGAGCAAAAAATTCGCCAATATTTGGTGGATAATAACTATGTGGAAACGGTAATCGCCTTAGCACCTAATCTCTTTTTTGGCACCAGTATTGCAGTGAATATTTTGGTGCTTTCCAAACACAAACCCAATACCCAAACCCAATTTATTGATGCCAGCGGTTTATTTAAACCCGCCACCAATAACAATCTTTTGGAAGAGGAACATATCGAGCAAATTCTCAAATTGTTTGCCGATAAAGAGGATGTGCCGCATTTAGCCAAATCCGTGTCCTTTGAAGACATCGTTAACAATGAATACAACCTTGCGGTGAGTTCTTACGTAGAACAAGAAGACACCCGAGAAGTGATCGATATCGATAAACTTAACGCAGAAATTAAACAAACTGTTGCCAATATCGACCGCTTGCGCGCGGAAATTGACAAGATTGTGGCGGAGATTGAGGGGTAAAACACCATGAAAAACAACCGCACTTTTTTAGAGAAATTATTGGATGGGGCTGAGGTTGAGTGGAAGCCCTTAGGAAAGGTCACAGATATAAAAACAGGTCAGTCAGTTAGCAAAAATATTATTGCACAAAACCCCGGAATATACCCTGTCATCAACAGTGGACGTGAGCCCTTAGGATTTATTAATGAGTGGAACACTGAAAATGATCCTATTGGTATTACAACAAGAGGTGCTGGTGTTGGCTCAATTACTTGGCAAGAAGGTAAATATTTCCGAGGAAATCTTAATTATTCTGTAACAATCAAATCAGAATATGAATTAAATGTTCGCTTTCTTTATCATATACTGCTCCATTTTCAAAAAGAGATTCATAATTTATGCTCTTTTACAGGGATTCCAGCGCTAAACGCTAGCGAGCTAAAAAAATTAGAAATCCCCATCCCATCACTCTCCGTCCAAACCGAAATCGTCCGAATTTTGGACGCATTGACAGCGCTTACCGGCGAGCTTACCAGCGAGCTTATACTACGCCGGAAGCAGTATGAATACTATCGGGAGAAATTGCTTTCTCATAATGATTCAGAGAATTCATCACAACAAAAAGTGGATAAAGATAAACTTTTTAGTACTTCTAATATTCAATGGTTACATTTAAATGAAATATATAAGTTTCAATATGGTATTGGAAATAAAATACCAACCATTGGTGGTGAATATCCTGTTTATGGAAGTAATGGAATTGTAGGATCTCACAATGAATATAACAGTGAAGATGCTCCTGTTATTGGACATATTGGAGCTTATGCAGGAATAGTTAATTGGGCTGAAGGCAAACATTTCGTCACTTACAATGGTATCATTTGCAATAAAATTAATGATAATGTTAATTCTCGATATGCGTACTATCTTTTGCTCTCACAAAACTTTATTGATAAAGCAAACAAGGCATCACAACCATTTATTTCCTATGATATTTTAAATAAATGTATTGTTCCAGTCCCTCCAATCGAAGAACAAGAACGTATCGTTTCAATCCTCAATAAATTTGAAGCTCTAACCAATTCCATCACTGAAGGCTTACCTTTGGCGATTGAACAAAGCCAAAAGCGGTATGAATATTATAGAGAATTGTTACTGAATTTCTCGTAACCCGTAGGGGGGCTTTAGCCCACCAATTAACAACCATAAATAAAACCGTGGGCTAAAGCTCACCCTACAAAAACTAAAAAAGTAAAAGAATTAAGGAACCACTCATGACCAAATGCAAAACTATCGCTGAATCCAATAATTTTATCGTTTTAGATCAATATAATAAATTTGTGGAAGAACCCAATGCCGGTTATCAAACGGAAGGGAGCCTTGAGCGTGAATTTATTCGTGATTTGCAGGCACAAGGCTATGAGTATTTACAAGGTCTCAATAATCATGATGCATTGGTTAAAAATTTACGGGCACAATTACAGCGCTTAAATAACGTGGTTTTCTCCGATGCAGAATGGCGACGTTTTTTAGAAGAATATTTAGATAAACCGAGCGATAGTCTAATCGAGAAAACCCGTAAAATTCATGATGACTATATTTATGATTTTGTGTTTGATGATGGACACATTCAGAATATTTATCTGCTAGATAAGAAAAATCTTGCCAATAATGCTCTGCAAGTTATCAATCAATTTGAACAAACCGGCAGCTATGACAATCGTTATGATGTGACGATTTTAGTCAATGGTTTACCGCTTGTGCATATCGAACTGAAAAAACGCGGCGTGGCGATTCGTGAAGCCTTTAATCAAATTCATCGCTACAACAAAGAAAGTTTCAATAAAGAAAATTCGCTCTTTAAATATATTCAAATTTTTATCATTTCTAATGGCACAGATACCCGCTACTTTGCCAATACCACCAAGCGTGATAAGAACAGCTATGACTTCACAATGAATTGGGCAACGGCAAAAAATACTCTAATTAAAGATTTAAAGGATTTTACGGCGACATTCCTACAAAAACATACCCTGCTTAATGTGTTGGTAAATTACTGCGTGTTTGATATTTCTGACACCCTATTAATTATGCGCCCCTATCAAATAGCCGCCACCGAGCGTATTTTATGGAAAATTAAAAGCTCATATCAGGCGAAAAATTGGAGCAATAAAGAAAGTGGTGGCTACATTTGGCACACTACAGGCTCAGGTAAAACGCTCACCAGCTTTAAAGCCGCACGCCTTACAACAGAATTAGACTTTATTGAAAAAGTATTCTTCGTAGTAGATAGAAAAGATTTGGACTATCAAACTATGAAAGAATACCAACGTTTTTCACCGGATAGCGTGAATGGTTCGGAAAGTACGGCTGGGCTAAAACGCAATATCGACAAAGACGATAACAAAATTATTGTTACTACGATTCAAAAACTCAACAACCTGATGAAATCGGAAGATAAATTACCAATTTACGATAAACAGGTCGTTTTTATCTTTGATGAATGCCATCGTTCTCAATTTGGTGAAGCGCAAAAAAATCTAACGAGAAAATTTAAAAAATACTATCAATTTGGTTTTACCGGCACACCGATTTTTGGCGATGACATTATTGATGGAAAATTAATTCGTAAAGGTAACGCCCTAGGTGCGGAAACTACAGAAAGTGTGTTTGGAATCCAACTTCACTCTTACATTATCACCGATGCGATTCGTGATGAAAAAGTGCTGAAATTTAAAGTGGATTACAATGATGTTCGTCCACAATTTAAGAGTATTGAAACCGAAAAAAATCTTGAAAAACTGACCTCGCTTGAGAAGAAACAAGCCTTTTTACAACCTAAACGTATTGAGCAAATTGCCCAATATGTTTTAGATAATTTCAAACAAAAGACTCATCGTTTTAATGCGGGTAATAATGGCTTTAATGCCATGTTTGCCGTAAGCAGTGTCGATGCGGCTAAAATCTATTACGAAACATTCAAACGGTTACAAAGTGCGGTCAAAAATCCACTTAAAATTGCAACAATCTTTTCGTTTGCCGCGAATGAAGAGCAAGATGCGATTGGCGATATTGTTGATGAAAGTTTTGAAGTGGAAGCGATGAATTCCTCAGCTAAGAAATTTTTAAAATCGGCTATTGATGATTACAACGATTATTTTGCAACAAGCTATGATGTGGATGCGAAATCGTTCCAAAACTACTATCGTGATCTCGCTAAACGCGTCAAAAACAAAGAAGTGGATTTACTGATTGTCGTTGGAATGTTTTTAACCGGTTTTGATGCCCCAACCTTAAACACCTTATTTGTAGATAAAAACTTACGTTACCATGGTTTGATTCAGGCTTATTCTCGCACCAACCGCATTTACAACAGCACTAAAAGTTTTGGCAATATCGTCACTTTCCGAGATTTAGAACAAGATGCCATTGATGCGATTACCCTTTTCGGCAAATCCAATACACGCAATATCGTATTAGAAAAAAGTTACCAAGAATATATGGAAGGCTTTACCGATGCAGGTGTCGCCCGTCGTGGGTATTTAGAGGTTATTGCTGAATTGCAAGAACGCTTCCCGGATCCAGATGTAATTCAAACGGAAAAAGACAAGAAAGACTTTGTAAAATTATTTGGTGAATATTTGCGGGTTGAAAACATTCTGCAAAACTATGATGAGTTCGCTGCTTTACAAGCATTTCAATCGCTCAATAGCAGCGATGCAAAAGCCGTTGAAGCCTTTAAAGAAAAATATTATTTAACGGACGAAGCTTTTACTGAAATGCAACCTATTGATATGCCAAGTGAACGCAGTATTCAGAATTACCGTTCGACTTACAACGATATTCGGGACTGGCTCCGTCGTCAAAAAGATGGCGAGGAAAAAGCAAAATCGACCATTGATTGGGACGACGTGGTGTTTGAAGTGGATTTATTAAAATCCCAAGAAATCAATCTAGATTACATCTTAGAATTGATTTTTGAACACAACAAAAAAATGAAAAATAAAGCTGAACTGATTGATGAAATTCGAACCACAATCAGAGCTAGCCTAGGTAATCGAGCCAAAGAAAGTTTAATCGTAGATTTTATCAATCAAACGGACTTAGATAGCATTGTCGATAAAGCCTGTATTATTGAATCTTTCTTCCAATTTGCCCAAAAAGAGCAACAGAAGGAAGCTGACGAATTAATTAGCAGTGAAGGCCTGAATATTGATGCCGCGAAGCGTTATATTAACGTATCCTTAAAACGCGGATATGCTAGTGAACAAGGTACGGATTTAAATGATGCCCTACCGAAAATGAGTCCGCTTAATCCGCAATATCTCACGAAAAAACAAAGCATTTTTCAAAAGATCGTTGCCTTTGTTGAGAAGTTTGTTGGGATTGGTGGCGAGGTTTAAAAACTTAAACCGACCATATAGAATTAAAAAGGTGCAATCTATTGATTACACCTTTTTATTTTGTCAGTTTTATCAGAAATTAGAACGTTAAAACTTTATCCGCCCATAATGTCCATTCAGAAACATCATCTAAAGTACCAAGGGTCACGCCATCAATTAATTTAGCATCTAATAAACCACGTGCTTTTACGCAGCTGGTGCATAATTTAATTTCAGCACCTTGTGCCGCTAAAATGTCGATAAGTTGTTGGATATTGAAACCTTCATTTGGGTTTTGCCCAGCGATACCGCATAAAATCGCATCAGAAAAGCAGAATAATTTAATATTTACATCCTTACTGTGCTCTTCTTTCATATTGATGGCGAAACGAACAGCGTTGAAGGTTTTTTCTCCGCTATATGTGGAATCATTGACGATAAAAAGAATATTTTGCATGATGTACTCCTTGTTACAATGCTATAAAAATGAAGGCGTAATAAATTACGCCTTTATGAAATCAGCCAACCCAAACGAACTTGGCTACAAATAATAAAGACACTATCCACACAGGGGCATTGATCTCGCGTATTCTACCTGTACAGGCCTTCATGACGCAATAACTAATAAAGCCAAATGCGATACCTTCAGTAATAGAATAAGTAAATGGCATCATCGCTGCAGTGATAAAAGCTGGGGTGGCTTCGGTTAAATCATCCCAGTGCACACGAATAAGACTAGATGCCATTAAAATCCCTACATAGACTAATGCTCCCGCTGTTGCATAAGCTGGCACTACACTCGCTAACGGTGAAAAGAAAATGGTGAGTAAGAATAAAATACCGACTGTCACCGCTGTTAAGCCAGTTCTACCACCGACAGAAACTCCAGCGCCACTTTCAATATAGGTACTGATAGCTGAGGTTCCGATATAAGAACCAACCACAGCACTCACGCTATCCACATAAAGGGCTTGTTTCATTTTCGGGAAACGACCTTTTTCATCACTGAAACCTGCTTTATCGGTTACGCCTAATAAGGTGCCTGATGAGTCAAATAGGTTTACTAAAAGGAAAGAGAAAATAATGCCGAGCAAAGCCGTATCTAAAGCACCGGCGATATCCACTTTACCCACAACCGCACCTAAGCTTGGAGGCATAGAAACAATGCCGTGGAAAGTGACTTGATCATCAATTAAAAGCGCTAAACCAGTCACTACCGCGATAGAAATTAAGACGCCAGAGAAAATATTACGAGCAGCTAAAACTACGATAATGAAAAAGCCTAACACACCGAGTAGAATTTTCGGATCATGTAAATTGCCTAATGCCACTAAGGTTGCAGGATTTGCTACAACCAATCCCATATTTTTAAAGCCAATTAAGGCAATAAAGAAGCCTATGCCCGCACCGATTCCCACGCGAAGTGAAAGCGGAATAGACGCCATGAGCCAATAACGGATTTGGAATAAGGTGAGAACAAATAAACCAATCGAGCCCCAGAAAATGGTACCCATGCCCACTTCCCAAGAATAGCCGAGCTTGCCAACTACCACATAGGCGAAAAACGCATTGAGTCCCATCGCAGGCGCAAGGGCGATAGGTAAATTACTGAATAATCCCATCGCAATAGTGCCCAGTGCAGCAATTAAACAAGTGGTCACGAAAACAACTTGCTTATCCATTCCTGCATCACCTAATACGGATGGGTTAACAAACACGATATACACCATGGTAAAGAAGGTGGTAATACCGGCAATAATTTCGGTTTTGGTCGTACTACCCTTTTCTTTAATCGAAAAAAGGCGTTCAAGTAAAGATTGTTTCATTGTTTCCCCCTTAACTTAAATTAATAACCTTGGTGATAAATCGACTTAAGTAATTTCACACCTAATAAGGCAATATTGAAACGTTGCTCATCAGCTACCGTCCAAAATTCGATACTATTTTCAACCGCACTTTGTTGGCTGATATGCAATTTTACGCTTTCTTCACCATTTTCGTTTTCACCGTTAATCACTGGCGTAATAAGGCTATCGTGTAATTCAATCAATTCGCTTTGTTGTGGTTGGAAATCAAATTCATAATCTGAAAGTGCGGTCACTTTTTGTGCCATTCCGTAGAAGACAGGCACTTGAATTTGATGAAAAATCACATTGTCTAACTGCGGGAAGATTTTTTGCAATTGCAGATTTAAATTAGCCGCTTGTTGTGGAAACACATCAAAGGCAAAACGAGTTTCACCTTCTTCTAATGGCATACCATTCAGTAAACGAGCAGTTTGTCCAGCAAGTTTATTCACGGTTTCACCATCCGTATAAGAAGCCGGTAAAAGTGACGTTGCAAAGACTTGAGTTAAATTTATTTGTTGAACGATTGGTAATAGAGATAAAGCTAATTGACTCACTTGCGGATCGGGTAAACTCACAATGTTACGTTGTCTTAACTCAGTCAGATTTTCTTCATTGATTGTTGGGACAACAACAGGGACATCAGATAATGCAGAGCAAATCCCTTTTAAATCAATCACTACACAGCCACTTTCTGCGGCTTGAGCTAATAAGGGAGCTTGATCAATTTTGCCTGCGAAGAAAAAATAATTAACGCTATCCCACTCAATCTCATCAGTGGCTAATTGAGCAACGGCTTTATTGCGAAAACGTACCGCTTGCTCTTCTTCAAAAGGATAAATTTCTACAATTGAAACCTTGCCTACATCTAGATCACTTTGTTCAAGTGCCTCGGCAATTTTTTCACATAGATCAAATTCTGCTGCAATAGCAATATTTAGGCTTGCGTCCATTTTTCTCTCCGCTGTAAAATGTTCTGAACCGATTCATTCTACAGAAAAAAGACGCATAAATACATAAGGAAATCAGATGACACCGGCAATTGATTTACTAAAGAAAAATAAAATTCCTTTTACTCTCCATACCTATGATCATGACCCTAACAATACGCATTTTGGCGATGAAGCAGCCGAAAAACTTGGGCTTAATCCACACCAATCCTTTAAAACACTTTTAGTCGCTGAAAATGGTGATCAGAAAAAATTAGCTTGTTTTGTACTTTCCACGGCAAATATGTTGAGTTTAAAGAAAGCGGCAAAATCAATTGGTGTAAAAAAAGTTGAAATGGCCGATAAAGATGCGGCACAAAAAAGCACGGGATATTTAGTCGGTGGCATTAGTCCATTAGGTCAAAAGAAACGTGTAAAAACAGTGATAAATTCGACCGCACTTGAGTTTGATACGATTTTTGTTTCAGGTGGTAAACGCGGATTAAGCGTCGAATTGGCCCCACAAGATTTGGCTAAATTATTGAATGCCGAATTTGTCGATATCATTGACGAAGATTAGAAAAAGAAAAGCCCGAATGAATCGGGCTATTATTTTTATTATATGATGTTGTGTTTATTTGAATTAGAAACTTGATGTATCTTGGAATAAGCCAACTTTTAAATCAGTTGCGGTGTAGATAACGCGACCATCGACTTCCACTTCACCGTCAGCCATTCCCATCACTAATTTGCGATTAATTACGCGTTTCATATTGATGCGATAAACCACTTTTTTCGCGGTTGGTAAGATTTGTCCAGTAAATTTCACTTCACCTACGCCTAATGCACGGCCTTTACCTTTACCGCCAACCCAGCCAAGGAAGAAACCGACTAATTGCCACATCGCATCTAAACCTAAGCAACCTGGCATGACTGGGTCACCAATAAAGTGGCAACCGAAAAACGGTAAATCTGGATGAATATCTAATTCCGCCTCAATATACCCTTTACCAAACGCACCACCGTCTTCAGTCATTTTTACAATACGATCCATCATCAACATCGTTGGTGCTGGAAGTTGCGGGCCTTCTTTACCAAATAATTCGCCACGACCAGAAGCTAATAAATCTTCATAGGTATAGCTGCTTTTAATGTTTGGTGTACAGGTGTTTTCCATTTTTTATTTCCTTGTATATATAGTTTTGCTTGGTTACAACCAATAAGTAAGGATTCTATGGGGATTTATAAGAAATGTAAACAGCGAACACTTGTTAGCTCAACTTGTCGGATCAGTCAGTGAAATTAAGATAAAAGAAAAGCGAACACAAGGTTCGCTTTTAAGAAAATTAAGATTTAAAGAAATCTAACCAGCTTTTTTTCGGCGTTTCCGAACGGAAAGCAATCCGATTTTGAATTAAACGCGCAATAGGTTCTTTGCCCTTCGCATATTCTTCTTTCTCTTCTAATAAATCGCGGTCAAATAGGATTTTAGCTGTTTGATAAATATCCTCGACTTGATAGATAAAGAACTGCTCATTTTTCACTGCCTCAACCACTTCGTCAGATAAGCTTAGTTGTTGAATTGTCGTTGCTGGAATAATCACACCTTGTTTACCCGTTAAACCACGACGTTGGCAAATGGTGAAAAAGCCTTCAATTTTGTCATTCACTCCACCTACCGCATGCACCAAACCAAATTGGTCAATGGTACCGGTAATCGCAATATTTTGTGGCAATGGCAAATCGGATAACGCACTGACTAATACGGAGAAAATTGCTAAAGACGCACTATCACCATCAATTTCACCATAGGACTGTTCAAACACTAAAGAAGCTGAAAATGGTAACTGTGATGGCAACTCTAAGATACTGGCCAAACACGCTTCAGAAATCATCATACCTTTTCCGTGAAGGTTGCCCGCTAATTCGTTTTTACGCTCCACATCCACAACTTCACCATCACCAAACTGCACTAAACAACTGATACGAGAAGGTTCACCAAAACAAACGGGGGTGCCTGGATATTCAATCACAGACAAGCCATTAATCTGCCCAACAATTTCACCGTTGGTTTCTACATAAATTTGTTCGTTGAGAAT
>ERZ772997.277-NODE-277-length-18686-cov-3.70275_pt1 | contig 18686 bp, 21 predicted proteins | sample MGYA00511127_ERZ772997 | MGnify/ENA primary metagenome ERZ772997 (study PRJEB29015, sample SAMEA2738070) | human oral metagenome | biome: human oral; feature: human-associated habitat; material: saliva | place: China | collected 2215 ... | reverse complement strand
TTCATAGCGCTCAATCATAGATGCTGATAGTGGAGCCTTGGTTGAAGGATCTGTGACAGTTAAGATTCCTGATAGAAGAATGGCGTCATAAAGTTTTTTAGCAACTAGGAAAAGGTCTGCAAAACCATCTCCAATTTGTCCGAGTAAGTTTTCCAAATCCTCATCATAGGTATCTTTAGAGAATTGTAGTGGAGCTTTTTCTTCTAAGTCAAAATGTTTTTTAAAATCAGCTTGATTTCCTACAATTAACTTGAGAAATTCTGAAAAGAGACCAGTGGATTTTTCATCAGAAAAGAGTTTTAGAACGCGTTCTCTCTTTGCAGATTTACTAATTTTATCAGTAAATATTGCTTCGACTTGCGCCTTTTGTCCACTAAGTGAACTTCCTTCAAAGGTGTTGTCGTAAATGCTTATAAATTCATTAAAAATTTTTTGAATATCATTGTTTTTAATATCGAAAGATTCTTCATATAAAAAATGTCCGCGGTATTTAATCATATGAGCTAATGCCAGATAGATCAAACGCAAATCTGCTTTTTCATTTGACTCTGCTAGTTGCTTTCTTAAATGATAGATAGTTGGGAAATTCTTATGATATTCTTTTTCTTCTGCCAAGGTAGCAAAAATAGGGTATTTACTTCCTCTTTTATCCTCAGGAACTAAAAAGGAGTCATCTAATCGATGAAAGAAACTACTATCCAACTTGCTTATTTCCTCAGAAAAGATTTCTTGAAGATAGCGAAGACGATTTTTTCGACGGGTATAGCGACGGCGCGCTGTTCGTTTTAGACGTCTATCTTCAGCAGTAGTCCCTTCATCAAATAATAAAGCTCCAATTAGATTTTTCTTGATAAAGTGTTTATCAGTATTGCCCAGAACTTTCATCTTTTTCGATGGCACCTTATAGTCATCCGTAATGACGGCCCATCCAACGCTATTTGTTCCTATATCAAGTCCTATTGAATATGGTTTCTTCATAAAAAATCCCCTTTTATAAATTTGTTTTTTATGTCAATATTTTAACACAAAAACGTTTACATTTAAAGAAAAATATTATATAATTACTTTGTTGGAACTATTCGAAACAACACAGCAAGTTAAAATAAGGCAGTGGTTTTTAAGCCCAGTCCGTATTCAACTTGAAAAAGTGCGCACCGATTCGGTGCTTTTTTATTTTCTATACTAACCGTATTGTACTCCTATTTCCTAAAAAACAATTTATTTTATAGATTTTTTATTTAAACATAGAAAAAAACTACGTTTGACAACGTAGTTTTTCATATCCATGTCCCCTGCCGACATACACTGATATTTTAAATAAATAAAAGTGAATTAAAAAGCCTTGCAAAAAGGCTTTTTCTGTTTTTTGTTTTATATTCTTTTATATTCTTTTATAAACTTTTTGGGCGGATTTTGGGTTTCTAAATATCATTGAACCTTTTCATTTCGGCAAGCACTTGCTCAGTAAGAACTTTTTCCGCAAAGTCGCCCTCTGCTATCTCTTCTGCAGTATAGTAGTAATCGACTATCGGCTTTTGGTCTATGGCTTCAATGTAATCTCCACGGACGATATAAACATACTCGTCTGTCAAACCCTCTGCCATGTCAGTTTCTAGCTCTGCGATTAAATCAGAATAGTCATAGCTGATTTTGAAATTTCCTGCATCGATCCAAGCTTGCACTTTTTCAATTGTTTCGATTGTTAAGTTCTTGAACAATCTCTCGCCATTCCGCAATCTAGTGACTGCAGAACGTGAGATGCCCAGTTCCTTTTCAAAAAGATTGGCAGGAATGGCCTTGTTCATCAAGACCATTTCTACCATTTTAGTATTAACTTTCATCAAGTCACCTCTCAATCGTTGATGTATGCTACGAGAGCGTAATCTTCAAGCCATTGAGCGATTGTTCCGCTTGATGCTAATTTGTAGAAAATTGTTCTAGCATCTTCTTGCTTATTTAATTCAAAGAATTTTATACGATCTTGATTGCTTGCATTAGCAAGTTCAGCTAATACATTCGCAGCTTGTTTATCGATTGGATATTCTTTGATGATATCAAATGCGAATTGTTGTACTTCTTGAAGTTGTTCTTTGTATGTATTCATTTTGTTTTACCTTGAGAGCTTTTTGCTCTCCCTTTCTTTATCTTGATTATATTATATCATAACAGTTGACTTATGTCAACAATAAAATTAAAAATTTTTAGGCTGTTTGCCCGAAAAGTTCAATATGAAGTTTTACTGCACGCATTGCCATAGACCATACGCTTGTTCCTGCCCAAGTTTCTTTTTCCATGTTTTCAACATTTACCATTTTTGTGTAAGCGTCCATTTCAAATGAAACTCCCAATTTTTTGCAAGCCCAATTCCAAGCTTTTACTTCTTCAGAAGTTTCAGCGTTTTCAAATTTTTGGTTAACACGTTCAACAACTTCTTTTTCGTGTGCCCATGCTTCTTTCAAGCAAAGAGCAAATGTTTTTTGGCCTTTTAATTCCATCCAAGTAAGATATTCAAAATCTGCAAGAGTGATGTCTTCGTTATTGAACAAGTTCCAAGCTTCTTTCATAATTCCTGATTTGTCGTAAGATACTTTTTTCATTTTGATTTCCTCTTTCCTTATCTTTAAATATATTATACACCTTTTGTTGACTCTTGTCAACACTTTTGATAAACTTTTTTAAAAAATTTTTATTTTTTTAGCAAACAAAAAAGCCCCAACCGATTGGCCGAGGCAGCGTATTATTTAAAAGTGTCTTATAAAGAAGCGAACTCCTTTCTGTTATTATCCGTGAGCTTCTGTGAAGCGTTTAAAGTCGTCATTGCCAAGAGACACAACTGGCAATCCCAGAGTGTCTTTAAAGCTGTTTACTGATCCGATGTCGGATAGACCGATGTACTTGCCGCCTACGAATACGCCGAACCCATATTTCCCGTTTTTCAAAATAAATTCTTTCATTAGTTTTAAATCCTCCAAATTTGTGATTTCAATATCTGTTTTTACATCATCAAAAGGCAACTCAAACCAGCCGAGCATTTGCTGAGCTGGCGCTTGCCAGTTGGCATAGCTAAATGTGCCGTCGCTAGACAGGTTGCGAATAACCTTGCGTGTCCAACCGCCATTGTACAAAGCATCAGCATTGCTGTCAATGTTCTGCTCAATCGTTGTGATTGTGCCATCTGGATTGTGTGCGACCACAAATCCGATATGGCCGAACTCATGATAAGGCAGACAGTTACTGACGAATACAGAGCCAACAGGCGGTTTGTTAGAGCCGTTAAAGCGTGTTACTTTTAGACCGAGATTTGCAGCCCGGTCTAAGCAATCAATTGCGTTTACATAGCTAAAATTAAGCTTGTATAGCCCTTGATACTGCAAAATGTTATCAATCAAAGCTACACATTGCCCACCATAAGGATTGGTAGGCACTTCCATGCGCTGATTGACAACGCTTTCCAGCTTATCAAGTAGTTGTTTTTGAGTCGTCAAAAGACCACCCCCCTTACATCAGTCTTCTTTTAATTCAGACAAGTTCATCAAGATACATGTCAGACCTGCAAGGCCGACTGTAGATGCAACTACTACCCAGTTGACTTCCGTCAGCAGGGCAGACGAGCCAATGACACCAAGCGCAGCTTGAGCCATAGTCTTGATTACTTTGATAGCGAGTTTCTTAGTGTATGTGTTCATGATTTAACTTCCTTTCTTTTCGATCATGATTTTGAGTTCTTTGACGTCTTCCGTCAAATTCTTGATTTGCTCCGTCATAGCGACGAGAGCTTGGTTTTGCTTGTCATGGTCGTCCAAGCGACGACCATGGTTTTTGGTCTGCTGCTCCAGAAAGCCTAAACGCAATTCCAATGAGTTGATTTTGGTCGCTTGCTCAATGCTTTTAGCCCGCAGAACATTGTAAAAACCGTAAATGGTTATGATAAAACCAATCACAGTAATCAAAAATTGGTACTCTGGTTTCAAATAATAATCACCCCCTTTCTAGCTAATTGCTAATATTTGGCAGCACGATAGTCCACGCCCCAGATTTCAGCATGTCCTCTGCAGACTGGCCTGTGTAATTGTAACCGGTCATGCCAGTATATTTGACAATCGTCCGATTGCCTTTCTGCCACTTCGGATTGGTATCATAAGGATAGTTAATTGTGACGAATGTCGGCCCTGTATATCGTTTTCCGACAACTGGCGCATCAATCTTCTGTGCTAGAGCTGTGTAGCTATTGATGTCAAGTCCGCCAGAGATCCCAAGAGCGATATAAGTGACAAGTTCGAGTAGTTCTTTCAGCTCTGCACGCTGCAGAGTCGCTTCTTGCTCTTTCTTGTCCGCTTCCTGGAATTTCTTCTTGATTTCCTCGTCCTGCTCTTTCTTGGCACGGTCTGGGAAATTCTCTTGATAGACGACTTCTAAAGCTTTCTTTTCCAGTTCCTCGACTGGTAAGTCAATCGCTTCTTTGGGAAGCAATACTGGGTAGAATGCACCCTCAGCATTCGTCAGAATGACATGAGTACCCTCTACTTCGTTGTTGGATGAAGAATAAATCCAACTCTTTCTGTTGAAATTTAATTTAGACATATATATCCTTTCTGTTTATTAAATAGACCAAGTGACTTGAGTCCTGATGTCTTTCGCTGAACCTGACAGCAGAGTAACAACACCGCTTTGGTTGACTTGCAAGTGCCTGTCTTCGCTTTGGCCAACCGAAAAAACTGTCACATGTAACATGGCATCTGTGCCAGGTAATGGAATGAGTTCTTGCGGTACACGTCCGAGAGCCACATCTCCGCTACCGGCTTTGATGTTTATCCTCAACGTCACCAAATCTCCCTGCCGCTTGTAGTGAATACCATTGACACCTGTTGATGTCCATTCGATGCGCTTGAGGTTTGCGTGGTCACTCCTTGCATTGGTTGACCATGCGCTCCATTTCCCAGCAAGTAGGACACGCTTAGCTGGCTCTGCTGTTGATATAGACGGGAAAAACATTTGGAAGCACTCGTTATTACTGTTAAGTACCAACAGCCAGCCATATTGACGAGCTGGATTGTTGTTTTCTGTACCATTTTTGAAATAGACACCAGTCGTCCGTTCTTGGTCAAAGTCTTTACCATAAGCATAAATAGCAGTGCCATTCTTCTGCGTCAAAGCGTGCATCTGGATAAGCTTGTCGTTGGCGTAGATGTCACCTTTGACATCAAGCGCCCCGCGCTCCCAGATTTTATTAATACCAACGCCAAATTGGCTATAAGATATGACTACACCCTCAGTCGTGACGATAGCTGCAAATTCGGTGCTTGTGTAACGGTCTTCAAGCTTTCCTACGATTTCCCACGTCTTATTGGCCGGATACTGTCCGGATAGGTTTGCTGGACTGTTGATAAGCTCTGAAATGCTCGTCCAAGATCCGGCAGCAGGACCAGTGTCTGATGTGTAGCTTGTATCGGCAAGAGGTTTAACCTTAAATGTCAATGTCATCTTGTTCTTCTGCGAACCATTGACAGTTAGAGGAGCGACTTTTGCCGTCCGAGTAATCGTAATCGTTCCACCGTTCAGACCAGTTCTTGCGACATCAAATTTCAATATAGGCGGGAAGTAGTCAAGGATAGTCACTGTACGCTCTATGGCGTTACTCGTTCGCCCTCGACTGTCTGTAACCCTCGCTCTGATTACTACTTGGCCATCATAGTTCATCAGTCCAAGGCCACCGCCGTTGGTTGTCGTGGATTGATTTTTGCCGACAATCTCCGCATAATAGCCTGTAATCGTCGAGCCGTAAACCCCAGAAGCTGCACCAAAATTAACTCTGATGTCAGATAAAATCTTGATGAAGTGCTCACCGCCAGAAACGATATTGGCTGCTATCGCATTGCCGTCCGTTAGGGTAAAGCCTGTCAAAGTCGGCTTGACGTTATCAGGGATAGAAAGATTAAGCCGCTTAACATCACGACCAATCTCTTTGCTTCCGTCATAAGTGATAATGGTAATATTTCCATAACCACTAGCGCTATCTGGAGTTTGTTCGCAAAGTTCCAAAGGCGGCGCCCAAGAAAAGCTGGTATCGACATTCTCTGTTGTTATCTGCTTATTAAAACTGCCATAGGTTGCCCATATAGCGTGTTTAAAAGCGTCATTCTTGCGATTAATGTTGATCGTCACAGGCTGGCCGATAACAGCCGTCACATCACTACCAGAACTTGCTCGTGGTATAGATGGTAATTTGACAGTTTGGATAACTCTGGCGCTTCCATAGTTACCAACATTGATGTCCAAGCCAACATCAAGACTAAACTCCTTAGAGCCATCGCCAGAATGATCAATACGATAGTCTTTGGACAGCAAACTTTTATCTTGGCTGCCACCGATGCCGGCATCGACATTGACTGTATCAATGACAGCGCCATTGACCTTGACTGTAATAGGTTTTGTGGACGATGGTATGGACACATAAGCATTAGAGACTAAATGCACCGATACATTAACCATCGTATAGTTACCGGCTATGTCTTGCCGCCTTACGCCCCAAGTAACATCGAGTTGTAAATTATGCCCCCAGCCGCCGCTGAAATTAGCTCTGACCATGTTTAAATACCTCCTACGTATCGAATTACATTCATGTCTGGATTGAGCTGATACTGTTCCTCACGAAAACGCCCAATTTGGAGCGTCCGAGTGAATACCCCATTTTCAATCTTTAAGACACCTTGTGAGATGTAAGCAACCTCAGAGCCGGCAGAGTAAAAGCTGATACGGTCACTCTCGACACGAACAGAGGATGAACCGTCTTTCTTGCCGATAATCAAGCCCTCATTGCTAGCACTCATATAGCTATCTAAGAAGCTCCAACGCTCAGCCATGTCGCCAAGATTGTTTTCAATCTTAGCAACCCTTTGCGTCGCTGCTACAAGTTTAGCTTCCGCTGCAGCTCGTCCAGCTTCATCAGCTTTGACATAGTCTTGATAAGATTTAATCCATTCATTGACTGTATCAATGCTTGCTTTGGCTTCAAGTTCCGCTTTAGCTAGTTGCATAGCTTCTGTTAAAGCGTTTAGTTGCTCTGCTGTGAGCTTGTTGTCGGCTTTGCTATCAATTTTGTCATTGACTTGTTTGAGCTGTTCCTCGTCGAGCGCTCCTTTAGGTCCTGGAGGACCTTGTGCGCCAGGGTCGCCTTTGTCACCTTTTGCACCAGCTTGACCGTCAGCCACGTTGCTAAAAGTCACTTCTGCTGTTGCCACTTTCTCGTCATTGAGATAGGCTTCGACTACTACTTGTAGTGTCTTCTCAAAGTCTGTCGCACGAACTAGCATTTGACTGCCACTACCGATGATAGAGTCGCCTTTCTTGTAAAAGATGATAGGCTCATACACCTTGCCATTCTTCTCTAGTGTAGCCATTAACAAGCTCTGGCCAGTGCTGTTCTTAAAGGCCGTTCCTTGGTCTGTAGATAGCTTCAACTCGTACGGTATCGCCTGCTCTGCAAGTTTAGCCATGCGAGTTAGCAAGCTATCCGACACCTTGTTTTGCAAGGCTTGGAAATTAGCAAAGACCGTCTTGTTCTCGCTCGGATTGGTAAAGCTGATTTGTTGCTCACTCACCCTAGCTTCCAGCACCAACATTGGACTAAAGCCTGTATCTTGGATTTTGACAGTATCGCCGATATCCAAGTCAAAATATCCGTCTGCTTCGTATGTGATAGCTGGATAGCAATATTTCCGGAGATTACGCAAGGCCGTGGAGATAAGCACTTCTTCGCTATCTGTATCGACTTCCATGTCCTTACGTATCCAGTTATCGCCTGTCTCAGTACCAGTCAAAACTGACGGATATAATTGTTTAGAAAGCGGAGCGAATAGCAAGCTATCCTTGAGGTAAAACTCGACTTCTCCCTTAGAGTTTTTCCACTCTTTCTTTTTCTTTGGATCGATGACCAAAGCGACTTGTTTGGTTTCGGTCTGCTTGTACTCAATATCTTTTAAGCTAACTTCTGGCGCAGTCCCTGTCGTTGTGACGCTTGTTCCTTCCACAGTTCTTCCGGCCTTTAGTTCTGGCGGGTAGCAAAGTGTCTCAATGGCTCCCAAATAAGCCTGAGCGTTATAAGTCCCAAGTGTCACATATTGCCGACCGGCATAGTTTTGCTCGAGTACCGTTACGGTACTTCCGTTATTAGCGATGATGATGGAAACGTGGCCATACTGTCCAGTTCCTTGAAAAGCATTGTGAGCTTTGATGTTTGCCAAAGAGCCAGCTTTCAGTTCGTTAGTCCCACGAGGGCGGACAACGGACCATCCGAAGTTTCCCCAAGCGTAGTCCGTGCCGATATAGGCAGCAGCAATACCAGCGCCGACCTTGCCAGAAAAACCAGTCACGCCACCACCAAGGCCAGGGCCACCTAATTTCATCGAATACCAAGCGGCCAGACCATAACATTGACCGCTACCAACTGTCCGACCTTGCAGGCCTTTCATTTCATTAATGACAGCGCTCGTCTTGTCTGCTTTAACAATCTGTGTGATCGGCTGACTCGGTTGACTGACTTGGTTGGCCGGCTGCCTCCAGAGATCATCTAGTTTATCTAGGACATTGCCATTAGAGCGATTAACACCGCCCCGAATATCTCGCATGAGAGCGATATAGTGGCCATATCCGGCCGCCGCATAGTCATATAACGCACCACCGACACGAAAAAGACCGCGAGTGTAATCTTCGATGTTCTGCTTGCCTTTCACACCGTAAAACTTGCGTCCACCGCTAGTCTGTTCAGCAAGAAGATAAGCATAGTCTTTCATGAAGTCATCAACTGACGCATAGTGGAAGTATGTCCCACCCTCGTTGGCCGGTCTAGCACTTCCTGTTGTGACCTTGACACCACTTGGTCGAGTCTGGGCTGATCCAGACATACCAGACCAGTTATTATCAATTCTGGCCACATTAGAAGCACCCCAGAAGCTTTCTAAGTAAAGTTGGCATATCATCCCAGACGGCAGTATGTTGTATTGCACACAGAGATTGAGGATAGTTTGGACTATCCCCGCGCTCATAGGATGACCGGCATAGTTTAAACCGCCACCGCCATACTTCTTCCCGCTATTTGCTGCCGTCCTCGCTGACGGATTGCTTATCTTGTCAGTTGTTGTAGTGCTGACCTCTTTCTTACCAACAGGTTTAACAGCGTTGTAGAGTTTGGTTTTATCTACCTTTCTCTTGATACTTTTGATATTCTTTCCATATTTCAGTATGACATCATTTCTCCTGCGTCCTATCCCTTGATTGGTTTCAGAGTGTTCCTTATAGACATTGATGACGAATCGGTCAAGCTGACTGTTTGATTTTAATTTCGTCTCAAACTCGATTTCAGCATCAAAGTTGCGAGCGAGAGATATTAAGCGAGCCAGAGAAGTTTCTTGCCCCTCCCACTGCAGTGACTTCTGCTGATCAGCAACTTCATTGATTCCAAGGTCGAGTTTTGCAACCCCTAAAATCCCCCATGTATCAAGATATTCAGAGAATCTCATAGCTCTAGGGGCTTTGTAGGCTTCTTGATATTCAAGCAAAAGTTCTAGACTGAGGTTTTCGCAGTAGCAACTAATGATATGTTCATCTTCTTCAGTCTTCATCACGTTAAAGAGATATGACCGGCCTTTGTACTTGAAGCTGACAAAAGCCCGCTCGTTTAGATGCTTATAGGCTTGTTCAGCATAGGTATCAGACTTGATTTTTCTCTTAAACACCGAAAATTGAAATATAGATGTCGCATTTTCAAGACTTCTCGTCCACTTGTCATTGAAGAAATTCAAGGTCGTCTGTTTATCATTGTCAATAAAAGCGACCTTCTTCAAGGCGCTGTCATGAATTGTTAAAAGCATTAGAGCCACCTTTCTTCAAATTCGATAGTTACAGTCGGCTTCTTCTTCGCCCAAGCAGACTGTAAGATTTCGATTTCGGACTTTCCGGGCGGAATAACCGGCCATAAAGAGCCGTCCACTACTTGGTCGAGGTCAGGGATGTTATTCAAAATCAAACTGTCATTTTCGCTGTTGATTACGACTGTACTACCTGCAGCATAGCGATTGGGAACATCTTTTGTGCCGTTGACAAAATCCTTACGATAGACGATGCTATCAAGATACATGCGAGTTGGTATTGGCTTATCGCCAAAAGCACCAATAGCGACATGTACTTTGACTGATTTCTTACCAGCGATTTCTGGGATAGTAAATTCTGGATGCGTACCGTACCAATGAACTTGTACCTTGTCATTTCTGCGGATAAGGTCACACCAACCAGTATCCTTAGTAAACGGATTTTCACCTTGATTGTGAGTTGGCCAGAATGTCCATTGCTTGACTAATTTGTAACCTCCACTGCCATTAGCAGCCAGGAAGTTGTACTCAGTGTTTAGTCCGTTTCCTCGCTTAATAGTTTCAACACCGTAGAGAAATTCACCATTTTCGCCAGTAAATGAAATTTTGATGAAACCATATTGATTAGCCGGATTGACCCAGAAAACCTGCCTCCACCAAAGATATTCATTGATTGCTCCTCTTTCTCCGACGCTGTCAGTAGGAATATCCCAAGTAAGCGATCCAGCATTATTTCCAAGAGGTCCGTTCCCATGATTGGCAAGAAATAGATGCGGCCTACCCCAAGCGCTTTGAATGGCCAATGTGCCGTTCAAGTTTTGGGAATTGTCATTCAAAATCGCAACATTCTTTTGACCGTCCGCAAGACCTTTGATGATGCCATTGTCTGAAACATAGTCCCAGAGGATTTCAGAGTGCTTATATGGAACGATATCGGCTTCCTCGATACTTCCCGTCTCAAAAGCAAACCGCTCGCTCACAAGGCCGTAATATCCGTTTTCATCGTTGGCCTTAAAGGTGATAATCGGATAAGCGTCTGCAGTGCCCTTATTGTCAATGGCAAAAACCATCTTGCCTTGACGTTCCTCATAGTCCACTATACGCTTGTAGGTCGTAGAGTGAGCTACACCGTCTGGCACTAGGAAAGTAATTTCTCCTTTCTGGCAAACTCGATTTATATTTCCGATTGAGACGTCACCTGTTGGAATGGCCATGTAATACTTATCAGGCTCATCTTCAAAAGCCAGACGAGCTGGCTCTTTGACATGCAGCACGCCCGCAAGCTCATGTTTCAATGCCTCTATTTCAGCAGCTGTCTTCTCCAACATCGTGAAGCTAACTGTTATCTTTTTGGCACCAAAGCTGACTTTTTGGATATTCGTCCCGATTAGAGGAGCGTCAACTTGTGAGATATTCCTATCATTTCCGATTGCTCGGACGACTTCTCGTACACGAAAAAAACGGCTCATACCAACGCCGTTGAAAGTCATTTCTTCCGTCAAATTATCACTCCTCTCATGCGATTCATCATTTCTTCCTGTTCAGATTGCCAGTTCATGAACTTACTTCCTGTCTTAGCGACAAGAGTATTATCATCCAGTACCATCTGTACTGGTCTTTCTAGGGCTTTCTCTGCGATATCCAAGGCCCTTTCAGATAGTTCGTCAACTTTTTTGCTAAGCTTTTCAAACTCACTAGATGCAAGCGTATCTAGTCGATAGCTGCCTCTTACGATGCTGTCCTGGATACTATCTGACCCAGTAAGAGCCACATTCCCTGTTAGAGTTGTTTGCTCGAAAATGTCCGACATTTCGCCAGCCATTCCAGATACTAGCGACTTAGTGTCTTTAAAGCGGTCTTGCAATCCCTCGTTCAAGCTATCCATGATAGCCCGACCATGAGGTATCAAGAGTTTGCGGTCGTATTCGATTGGGCCTTTATTTTCACGGATCCAGTCAGCAATGCCGCCAACAAAGTTCTTGACATTGTCAAAGGCCCCTTTGAGACCTTTCAGGAATCCATCGATGATTGCTTTACCAGCTTCAAACAGATTGATTTTCTTCAATCCATCAAATACCTTGGTCACACTAGAAACGGCATTAGAGACACCATTTTTTAAGTCATCCCAAGCCTTTTGAGCACCTTGAACAAGACCATTGATAACATTCACAACGGCAGTTTTTAAGGCATTCCACGAAGCCTCTGCAGTAGCTTTGAGGCCATTCCACAAGCTAGAGAGTGTATTCTTGAAGCCTTCCCATGCAGCAATAGCACCGCTGATGAAGCTGGTAATGATGTTTGTAATGGTCGTTTTCAGCCATTCCCACGCTGCGGAAGCTGCGCCAGTAATGCTATCCCACACAGCCTGCAAAGCTGATACTAAGGTCTCAAATACAGTCTTGGCATAACCTACGATAGCATCCACAACTCCGCTGAAGTAAAGTTTTAGCCCTTCCCATACCATGGAAATGGCATTTTTGATGTTATCCCAGATAAGGCCCATATCTTCTCCGAGCTTGCCAAAGTTCCCTGTCAGCAAGTCGATGATGATGAGGGCTGCCCCCATTACAATGGACTTGATAAACTCCCAAGCCCCTTGAAAGACCATCTTAACTCCATCCCACATCTTAGAAAGACCGTCTTTGACATTGTTCCAAAGACTGACAAAAACATCGATAAATGGCTGGACAATCGTCATGACTGCTTGAGTGATGGCAGTCCATGCAGTAGTAAAGGCTGACTTAATGCCGTTCCATAAATTAGAAAAGAACTCCGTAACACCATTCCAGATGGCCTTGATAGCCACTACATGCGCAGCCCATACAGCCTGCACACCAGCCCATATCTTCTTAGCTCCATCGGAAATACCAGACCATAAACCACTAAAGAAATCAGAAATCCCTTGCCAGGCATCCTTGATCCAGCTGACGAAACCAGCCCATATCTTCTGACCGGTTTTAGTCTGAGTGAAAAACCATGTTAGTGCTGCAACTACTCCAGCTATAGCAGCAACTATAGCTCCGATAGGATTGGCAACTATTGCAGCATTAAAGGCGATTACAGCGCCCTTGGCAACGGTTATTGCAGTAGTAAAAGCAGACACAGCCTTAAATGCCAGAAATGCTGTGAGCAATCCAGCAAGAACAGATTTAAGGTAACTTACTGCAAATTCATTTTTTTTAATAAAATCTGTAAAAGATTTTAAAATTCCAGAAACGAACTTTATACCACCGGACAACACTTCAAATGCCGTTCCTAATGCACTTACTCCTCGCTCGCTTCCTGCAATCCCCAACAAGTCACTAACAAAACTCCCAACGATTTCGCTGACATTCCCGATAATCGAACCAATATTTTCAAATGCCCCTCGGATATTGTCACCGATATTAACAATTTGACTGGCAGTAGACTCACTGATTCCCAACTGTGTGAGGAAGTCTATGTTATCCTTTTTGCTCAAAGAGCCGAAAATCATGTCATACAGAGTACTTAGTACACCACTGACTTGCCCGAAAACATCGTACAGTTCCTCCATGATACTTTCGCCGATATAATCGCCAAAGATACTGTTCACAACTTTGTTAAGAGTTGTTCCTAGCAAACTAGGGAGACCGCTTAAAATATTTTGGACCATAGGAATGAAGTTGTTAAAAAGGAATGTTGATGTGGTATCAGCTAAAGCTTGTAGCGATGGTCCGATGTCTTCCCCAAGCGCCAACTTCCCAAGCACATTCTGCGCGGAAGCTTTCATAGCAGCAAACGATCCACTAAAAGTTGATGAGGCTTCTTTCGCTGTTGTACCAGTAATATCTAGTTGTCCTTGGATGGCATGGATTGCCTGATAGACATCAGCAAGGCTATTGATGTCGTACTTAACACCTGTCAGCTTTTCAGCATCAGCCAGCAGTCGCTCCATTTCAGTCTTTGTTCCACCGTACCCTAACTTGAGGTTATCAAGCATCGTGTAGTTTTGCTTTGCAAACCCCTGATAAGCGTCCTGGATACGATCCATGGAGGTCCCCATCTTGTTGGCATTATCAGACATGTCTATCATGGCCATATTAGCCACATCTGCCGCCTTAGCAGTATCTCCACCAAGAGATTGCAAGAGACTAGCTGAGAATCCTGTTACATTCTCCATGTAGGCATTTGCTGACAATCCGGCAGTCCGAAAAGCCTCATTTGCGTAGCCTTTTACTTTTTCCGCAGAATCTTTAAATAAAGTATCAATACCTCCTAAAGATTGTTGGAGATTAGCACCCTCAGAAATGGCCGCTGAAAAGGCTTTGCCTATCCCTGCAGCAGCAATCACCTTCGTCGCAATACTAGCGATAGAAGAACCTATCGTCATGCCAGCGCTCTGTCCAGCTGCGCTTGCTTCGGGAGCAATGGCATTCTTTATCATTCCGCTAATGCCTTTAGCAGACGGCATAATCTGCACATAAGCTTGACCTAACTCTGTTGCCACTAGCTTTCACCTCCATTCTTTCCTATGATTTCTTGTTTCATTTTTTCAAATTCCTCACCAGAATCGAAGACCATTCCCATGCGCTCTTGCTCTACTGCTCCTGTTAGCTTAGCAGCTATCGACTCAGGACGATTGCGCCCTTTCTGACCGTCGCTGGTCTTAAACCAGACTAGGGTCGTAAGACGGTCAAGCATAGCAGCAGTAAGCAAGGTATCAAAGCTTGCTTGATTCCCAGACATAGCTTGCTTGATTCGTGAGTCTTCGCGCAGACCTACAGAAAAGACAGCTACCTGATATGCAGATAGCTGTCTGTAGTCGTATATTCTGTAAGTCTCTGCCAAGTCGCAGATAAGAGCCTCCTCGTCGGTCTTCATCATCTTGGCGAGGACGACTAGTTTTTTACCGGTTTCTGATTCGCAAAGATTTCCTCAACTTCACTCATCAAAGCTTCCATTGGAACCAGTCCCTCATCTGTCCGAACATGGTCTTTCAGATTCTGAGCTTGTGGTCCTAGCATTAGATTAAGCAGCCGTGGAAGTACAAGCGGATTTGTATCCACTTCTGCGATAGCTTCGACAAGCTCGTAGTTGTTCAAACGGTCTTGACTGATTTCAAATTCAAAACCTGTTGACGTAGTCCCTTTGATTGTTTTAGCTTTCGACATAATTATCCTCCTGGTACAGCTGCTGGAGCTTTGATGTATTCGTAGTGAGTGTTTCCTTGCTTATCTGGAAAGGCTGTGACTGTAGTCTCATATCCGACTGTTTCGCCATCCTTATAGCTCACTTCGCCGATTTCTGTCACTTTACCTTGTGGAATGACAATGCGCTTCATGATGCCGCCTTTGAGGATGATTTCAGCTACCAGACAGTGGTCCTGCAATTCTTTAGAGTTTGCTTTGACCACAATACCAGTGCTAAGATCCCCGCTCACATTGTCCTTACCGTAGATTTCTTTCAAGACATCTACATTAAGAGCTTCAATCAGCGTGTAGCTAAATGTGTCTTTCTTTTCTGTCTGTGATGAGTTCACCACATCACCGCCCCAGGCTTTAATATCTTCAGATTCCGGTGAGTTCGTGTTCGTCATACCGTCTTCTGAGATATAGCCGAGGGACTTAAAAGCTGCATCCAGATCGCTTGTTGCATCAGTTGGCAATGTAGAGCCTAGCGGTGCAGAGTAGATAGCCCCGCCCACTTTAGGCTTGGCAGTTGTAACATTTGATGATGTTGCCATATAATTTCTCCTTAAAAATAATTAATGTCGAATACCGCCTGATAGCGATATCTCTTAGTTTCTGTGTCCGTGAAGTTGTAATCGCTGTTCAAGTGGACACCGCTGATTGAATCTAGCTCTACCAGCCCTTTCACAGCTTCCTTGACCTTTCCGTTCAGCTCTGCAGCCTTCTGCATTGATGGCGCATAGCTTTGAAAAGCAAATGTCGCAGTCCCAGAATGATTTCTCTCAGCATTCCCTGTCTTCTCAATCATGATGAAACTACTCGGCATTTTGCTCTCATGCTCAAAAAAAGACGGCACGCCTAAACGACCGTCAAGGTATTTCTTGATGATAATTTCAATCATTTAGCGCACCGCCTTTAGTAAAGTATTGTTCTTGGAATTATCGCGCTTAGCCTTATTACTCTTAGCATAGACCATAGCGTTAGCCCGGTTGCGACCGACATGGATATCTTGCTCGTATCCATCGCCACATCTGCCCTTGATGCCAGCGGCCTTTTCTCTCAAGATTGACTGCATAGCCCCTGATTTCATCAGCTCAGACACTCCCTTGCGATCAAGTTTAAAAGAAACATTACTCATATCGCTCTACCATCACTTTCTTGTTCCAGTCTAGCGGTATGAGACTTTCAATCCCCTCTATCGGAATCCCAAAGGTCTTCCATCGCTGATTGAAAAATCGCACTTCTTTGTCTTCCCAATCATGAGTGTCTCCTTTTGGAATGGCCAGTGTATAGACAGCTTTCTTGCCGGTCAAGCTCATCTGATTGACAATATCATCGGTCATCGTCGGTGTTACAAGCACATTCTCGACTTGCACCTCAGACTCCTCAAAGGTCGAATGTCCAAAATCATCCTGACCTGTCTTGACCTTGTCAATCAAAGTTACTGTGATACCTTTAATTCTGCCCATATAACTCAATCACCCCATATCGTTGCTTTTTGAGACCTAGTCGCTTGAGTTCAGAGTCTTTGATGAAAAGACCACCGCCTGGCACTAAATATGATCCACTAAATGAGTAGCCCAAGGCGCTCTCTGTCATCTGCGTCATCGGCTCATGGTCCGTCGAGGTCATCAGTGTTCTTGCGACCACATCAACCGTGACAGACTTTACCACATTAGCGTATGACGGGCTTTCTTGGACCATCTTGTCCAAGTCTTTGCCTACTTTCCTAGCTTCAACCCTCAAAGAGTCAGAGACAACTCCCAACAGTGCCTCTGCTCTCTTGCTTTCGTCAAATTTCAAAGACCGCCACAAAGTTTCCAGATCTCCCACTGTTGCAAAGTTCGTCATCTATTCCTGCCCTTCGTGTTCCGCATGAAGTGCCAGCAAATCGGCTTTACGAGCCGAGCTGTCATATTCCACACCAAGCTCATCGAGCCTTGACTTCAATTCTGGTACAGTCAGATTAGCTGCTGCATTAACTTCATCAACTGGCACCCAATCGCCAGAGAGAACACTCTCTGACGAAATTACAATACCAGTTTCGATATCTTGATACAATGCCATATAGCACCTCCTTATGCGCCTTTAACGCGAGCGAAAGCGTCTGGATCCAAAATGCCCCAGCCAATGAATGCCTCTGAACGCAGACAGATTTCGTTATAGGCTTTCAGGTCACGACCAGTACCGTCTGGATCACCGTATTCGATGATTTCCATAGGAATATTTTCAGCATAACCCCACTTGAAGCGGTTTTGGAAGTCCCCAGCGATGACATGATCCTTTTCAGCAGTTCCGCCAGTTACGACCAAGTTCTTGTTGACGTCTGATTTCATTCCGTAGAATGAGTCAGGATTTTGTCCGAAGCGGAACTCTGGATACTGAACGACACCATTGACCTTCAATTTAGCAAGAGATTGTCCAGCAAGCGGAGACAGAGCCAGTCCAGTCACTTCTCCACCCTTAGCCACAACTGCCTGAACAGCTGCATCGATATTGTCATCGATTTTCGTTTCGTCAAATGTCACGATGTTTCCTGTTACCACACCATCAAATGAGTTATCGCCACGGAATGACGCATCTTCCAAAGACTTCGGCTCCAATCCATGGAGCGCCGCAATGTCAAATGCTGTTGCGATTTTCTTGGCAAATCCATCTGCATAAGCGCGCAAGTAGTTCATCTTCTTTTCTTCCGTAGCGTACTTAAATTCATTTGTTATCCGTGCCTGATAGACGAATTTCAAAGGCTTGATGACCTTAGATGTGAGAGTTGCTTCTCCAGCTTTTTTCTGCTTTCCTTCTCCAACAATTTGAGCATTACCTTCCAGGTTAAAGATGAATTGCTCTGTCCCATTGAATGGAATCGGTGTCTGTGATGACAGCTTAGCAAGTACTGAGTGCCCCTGCACCTTGCTCATGATTTCTGTCACTAATTCTGGTTTGAAACGTGTTGCTGCTTCCATAGTTGTCATATTTTATTCTCCTTTTGTTAATTCGCGAGCCATAGATAGCCAGCTCGCATCTGCTTTGTCACCGATAATCGGCTCTTGGTCCTTAATCGGCGCTGGTTTCGTTGACGGCTTTAAGAAGCCAGCCAAGCGCTCTGCGTCTGCTCTCAAACTTTCCTCATCAGTCCCTTGCAGTCGATCAGCTAGGTCATACGGCAGTCCATTCTGTAGAGCGATTCGAGTTCGCAAATCAGCTGTTTCATAACCAGCCACTCTTGACTCAAACTCTGCGATTTTCTTGTCGTATTCAGCTGCGCTCTGCTTGGAAGATTCCAAAGCTGATTGCAATCCGGCTTTTTCTTTTTCCAATTCTTCTACACGAGATTTGAGTTGGTCATAGTCGCCAAATTTCTCCTTTTCACGAGCCAAGCGTGCCTTGATGGCCGCGTCAAATTCTTCTTGCGTAGTGATTGGTGTAAATTCTGACATTCTCATGTCTCCTTTCTCCTGCTTTCCCGGCAGTTCGGTAATTTTGGGCATCAAAAAAAGCAGTCACAAGACCGCTTATTTTAATAACTAATTTTTTGCTTTTTCTTAGGCTTGGTCGTAGCACAAGCCCAGTGCGCAAGCAAAGCACTATCCATCAAAGAAATATCCATATCGTCAAAGTGCGATCGATAACCAAAGCCACCGTTTGAGCCAATATTCCGCTTGTCACAGTTAGT
>ERZ772997.272-NODE-272-length-19062-cov-5.17636_pt1 | contig 19062 bp, 15 predicted proteins | sample MGYA00511127_ERZ772997 | MGnify/ENA primary metagenome ERZ772997 (study PRJEB29015, sample SAMEA2738070) | human oral metagenome | biome: human oral; feature: human-associated habitat; material: saliva | place: China | collected 2215 ... | reverse complement strand
GCCAGCGGAAATCGAAGCGGTTGCGGCGATCTCTTCCTCGGTCTCAACTTCCTTCGCGGAGGAGAGCAGAGCCTCGGTCACAGCCTCAACAGCCTTCTCGATGCCGCGCTTGAGGCTCAGCGGGTCAGCGCCAGCAGCCACGTTGCGCAGGCCCTCGCGGACCAGTGCCTGAGCCAGAACGGTAGCGGTGGTGGTACCGTCACCTGCGATGTCGTCAGTCTTCTTAGCAACTTCCTTGACGAGCTCCGCACCAATCTTCTCGTACGGATCCTCCAGCTCGATTTCCTTCGCGATCGAGACACCGTCGTTGGTGATGGTGGGGGCGCCCCACGCCTTCTCCAGCACAACGTTGCGGCCGCGGGGGCCGAGGGTCACCTTCACTGCATCGGCGAGGGTGTTCAAACCGCGCTCAAGGCCGCGGCGTGCCTCTTCGTCAAAAGCAATGAGCTTTGCCATAAGTGTCCTCCTGGACGATCGGATTTTTCCTTCACCCTTGCGGGTGCGGTACATCTAAAATCGGGTGGATACCCCTCCACAACACCCCCGTTACGTAAGGCGCGGGCAGAGTAGGGCATAAAGCACCCGAGCGCTACATCAATTGTGGCACCCGCACCGGCATGGAGCAAACGTTTAAGCCCAAGGTTGAAGGGTTAATCGCCCAGTGCTTAATCTGCGCTCATTAAGCCCGCCAAAAGGGGCGTTAATGGTGCATCCGCCGGGAATGCATGAGGGGCGTTAAAAGCATCGACCCCACCCGGCGCATCAGTGGAATTGCGCGGATGGGGTTGAGCAGAAGTCGTTATGGATGAACCAGCAGGCGCGGGCTCAGATTCGGGGGCTCAGATGCGCGGGCTTATTAAATCCACCCGGGCAACCACCTGAACCTATTCCGCCGCAGAAGCAGAGCCGGTGTAATCCGAGGACAGAATCACGATGACCTCGTGGTTGCCCATCTGCACATCGGAGGTTGCCTGACGCACCTGAGTAATACCCAGCTTCGAGGCGATACTCTGCGCCTGCGACTGGTAGCCCTCAGCGTAGTAGACCACGCTGGTTGCCGGTGCCACACCCGTGTAGTTTGCCGTCTCGCTGATGGTGTAGCCAGTCAGCAGTGCCGCCGCACCGGATGCGCTACCCGCCGGAGCCGCCGCATTGTAGACCGCCACGGAGATGGACTCAGCCAGACCGGTCTTCGTAGCGCTTGCCGACGCGGAAGCCTTAGCCGGCGCAGAGGACGCCGACGCGCTTGCGGGGGCGGAGCTACTCTTCGCGGTGGACGCCGAGTACTGCGGGGAGGCGGTGCGCGGCGCGTACACGTACATCGCGCCGCCGATGAGCAGACCGACTACGCCAGCAGCCACCAGGGGGATAGCGCCCTTGGGGCTCTTTGCCGGGTCAGCATTGACCGCGCGGTAGGTTCCGCGGCGGGCGGTATTTTCGTCTACCTCGTCAAATTCGTCGCGGGGGTAGCTCATTTATCCTCATTTCACGGGTCTCTGTTTACCGGCTGGTACCGTGCCTCCCTACATGGCGCGCGGGCGCGGCTACAGAAGGTGCGGTCTTGGTGTTCTAGTACCTAGAGTACCGGCTCAATTAGCGAGAACCAATGTGAACGCCCCGCAACCGGCTGTGAAAGAGACGGACACCGCACAGTGTTCAATCTCTGGTTGAACCTAAGGTGTGCGGGGTTGGATGCGGGAGTTGGAGGGCTCGCACGGCTCCCGCAATTCGAGCCCCTAGTCAGCGTCTCGGCGGGCGCGCAGAACGTCGATAATCTGCGGCGCTGCAGCGCGTACCCGCTCATCATCGAGCATCACGTTCAGGCGCTGATAGTAGGCAATCGGGGTGAAACCGGCGGCGATAATCGCCTTCTCCTTGGAACCCTGGTGCTTGAAGCGGAGGCGCTCCACCTCAAGGATGCGGCGCTCCACCGGGGTCAGGCCGCCGGACTGGCTCTGCGCTTCCAACTGGCTCTGTGCTTCTGGCTGGCTCTGTGCGGTTTCAGCGCGTTCCTGTTCTGACACGTTCCCTCCTGTCTGTAGCTCACCTGCCGTAGCTGGCGTCTCCTAGCGTGTGTATTCGTCATCCCCTAGTCTAGAAGAGAAACCCAGTCTAAGAAGAGACACATTCATCCCGCGCCCGGCCCCGTCACCGTCCGGGTCGCATCAGCACCAGGAGATTCCCCGAGGAGATTCATGAACCAGCCCCTCAGCAGCATTATGAGCGAGGATTGGGCGGCAGCACTCGCCCCCGTCGAAGAGCAGATTCACGCCATGGGCGCTTTTCTGCGTGAGGAGCACGCGGCGGGGTACCGCACGTTCCCGCCTGCCGCCGATATTTTCAATGCGTTCCGCCGCCCGATGAGCCGGGTGAAGGTCCTCATTATTGGTCAGGACCCCTACCCCACCCCGGGCAATGCGATGGGTCTGTCGTTTTCGGTGCACCGCGGCATGCCACTGCCTCGTTCGCTGAACAATATTTACAAGGAACTGCAGGACGATTTGGGTATCGCCCCGGCTGATCACGGTGATCTGTCCTGTTGGGCTGATGAGGGCGTCATGCTGCTCAACAGGGTTTTGACGGTGCGTGAGTCTGCTGCGGGTTCGCACCGCGGCAAAGGTTGGGAGGAAATCACCGAGTGCGCTATCCGTGCACTGGTGGCGCGCAACCAGCCGCTGGTGGGTCTGCTGTGGGGCGCGGATGCACGCAAGTGCGCACCCATGCTGCAGCCGTACCCGAGCGTGGAGTCGGCGCATCCTTCGCCGCTGTCTGCTCATCGTGGTTTCTTTGGTTCGCGCCCGTTTTCGACCGTGAATTCTTTGCTGGTGCAGCAGGGTGCGGAGCCGGTGGATTGGACGGTTCGCTAGAACGGCTCGCTAGGCGCAGTACAAGAGCCGGTGTGGGAGCTGGCTCAATGGGCGTAGCGAAGGGGCGGTAGCTTGTGAGGTGAACTCGCAAGCTACCGCCCCTTCCCTACATCCAATATATGCAATATTGGCTATATACCCTTGAAGGAGGGCTAAGAATCTGCCGGTTCCACATTCCGCGGAGTCGTAAAATGCTGCAGTGCATACTGCATCGTGTAATTACCCAGAGCAACACCCGAAGCCATCGCCACCACAATCGAAACCGCCGTAATCATATTCTGCATACCCAGAATCACATCCGTCTCAACCGTCAGCAGATACATACCGCGGAAGAACGACAGACCCGGCAACAAGAACGTAATCGCAGGAATCGAGAAAATCGCCTGAGGCACATGCAGACGGTACGCAAAATACGTGCTCAACGCACCAATCACAACCGCCGCACACGCCGTCGGACCGCGACCAGTACTCGGACCGGCAAGCAACTCATAGGCGTAATACGCCGCCAAACCGCAACCCGTAATGAGCATCAGCCAACCGACCTTCACCAGCTTCGTCTGCAAAGTAATTGCAAAGGTTGCAATCGCCACGAGGAAGAAGAAAGACGCCGCCAGCGGGGTCGTCGGTTCAAAACGCAGCTGCTCAATATCCAGGGTCGGGCCGTTGAAAATATTGATCGCACTCACCGCGGTAGCAATGCCGACCACCAGGCCCAAGAAGCTCATACCCGTCGACACGAAACGACCCGCAGCCGTCACCGGGAAGCCATTAATCGCATCCTGCACGGCGCCCACCAGACGCGGGGTCGGCAAGAACATAATCATGCCCGCAGCCACCACCAGAGGCGCCGAAATCGGCTCCCCCTGACGCTGCAGCACCGAAAGAATGGACCCTTCACCGCCCAGCCAAATCGCCAAGAAGGTCATCAGACCCGCACTAGCGGCCATGCGGAAGAACGCCGGAATACCAATCGAACTCAACCACTGAATCAGCAAGTACACGGGAATAAAAATAATCACCGCACTCAACGCCGTCGCAAAGCTCGCCCCCAGCGCCGCCGTCAGGGTTCCAGCACACGCCAGGTTCGCCGCCCACACCACCAGAGGCGGGAACGGCTTGGGGCGGTGCGTAATCTGGTTCAGCTTCAAATCAGCCATTTCCAGGGTCATACCGCCGCGAGTGATCTTATAGATCAGGCCGTACACCTCGGAGAGCGCCTCATAGTTCTCCGTAGAGGAACGCACCACACGCACCAGAGTGTGGGTAAAACGCTCATCAGCGTTCGCATTGCGCTTTGCGATGCGGGACTCCATGTAAATATCGGGGTCCGAGGTGTAGTTGATGGTCACCGACTGGTTCGTAATATCGACTTCCACCGAGTCCAAACCATACGCCGAAGAGACCGCAATAATCGCCGAGTCCACGTCCATGGCGTCCGCGCCGTAGTGGAACATCGCCTCAGCCAGGCGCAGGGTGAAGTTCAGGGTATCGCGGGCGTACTCCTTCTCACGGCGGAAAGCCTCACGACGCTCGTGTTCGTCAGAGCGGATAGTCGGCACGAACTGACGCTGAGCAATACGCTGGGCGCCGCGCGGGGCGGCGGGTGCCGCCTCCTCAGTGCGCACGAAAGAGCGGAGGCGACGCGAACCCCAACGGCCGCCACTACCGCGCCCGAGGAGGCCCTGAGCGCCCCTATCAACCAGCGGTACGGAGGTGGTGGGCATCGAGACGGGCCCGGTCTTCGGCATTGCGGCAGGATCCGCGCCGTAGCGTCGGGCTGCGTGCGAGTTCGGCACCTGCGGAATCATGCCGGTCATGGGCACCGGCTGGGAGGGGCGGGTCAGCGCCTCCTCGGTCACCATATTGCTGGAGGTGGTGGGGTGCGGGTCCTCGCGGTATGCGTCTAGGTCGTCGTCAGGTACGAGGGAGGGGTCAATGACGGTGCGCGCACCGTGACCGTTAGGGCGCAGCTCGGGGTCGCCGGTGGGCTCTACCTCCTGCGCGGGGATACCCATGTCTGCTGCGGCCTCCTGCAGTACCTCACTGACAGCTTCCGCTGCGACGGTACCTTCCTGAGCCTTCGCGGCAAGGGCCTGCTGAGCCAACACGCGGCGCAATTTCTCGTCGGTAACCTGGTCTAGTGAAACCAGGGGAAAACCGCGCTTACCGGCAATGTAGCCCGCGGTAGTATTCTGCTCGCTTCCTTCCGTTGCGGCAGTGTTTACTTCGCCTGCATGCGAAGCTTCCCGCGATGTGGAGGTCGCGGGGGTGTTCCTCGATTCTGCCAATGTCCCTCCCAGATAGACAGTGCCTTTTTAGTCTAACAAGGGCGCGATTCTGCGGTAGCACCGGGGAGCAAAAATACTGTTTTTCTAGGTGTTGTTTTCTGCACTAACGGCACCATGTGTGACCTGCGTTGGATAGCTTCATTGATATGAAGAGAAAGCGGGGTCGCTACTGTACAGAAAATATTGTGGGGAATATTTTTTGCGGGTATTTCCAAGGAAAAATAAAGGTTATTTATACATTAAGATTTAGCGGGAAATAACCCCCTCATGCCTGCACTCAAAGCGCAATACAATACGAACTATTCATAACAAAAATATCCCGCCACCGAAGTGACGGGATATTCACGCTTTAAGGCTGTAGCCTTCACAGCATCCGAAGCGCACCGCTTAGGGGTTCACCTCAGAGGCGAGAGTCAATTACTCAGCGTCGTGGTCGGTCTCGAGGATCTTAACCAGCGAGTCCAGAGCCTCTTCAGCACCTTCACCCTCAGCGCGCAGGACAACAACGTCGCCGTGCTTTGCACCCAGGGACATCAGGGACAGAATCGATGCAGCGTCCATAGCCTCATCTGCGGGCTCGCCCTTAGCAGCAATGGTCACCTCAACGGGGAGGTCGCCAGCTGCCTCAGCGAAGATAGCTGCCGGACGTGCGTGCAGGCCAACACGGCTTGCAATAGTGGCTTCGCGCTCTGCCATTATGTTTCTCCTTTGATCAAGGAACCGAAAATATATCGGTACCTATTCTAAATGAACGGGGCGCTTCAGGACCCGCCCTTACTCTATAAATTGTACCGTTCAGCCATACGCTAACAAGTACAAAAATGCCGGATGCAGAAATAAAACTCTGCACCCGGCATTTTCATGGACTCAGGCACCGCCCAGCACACCCCATCAAGGAGCGGCAGGCAGCCCCGGAATCGTTTTAAGGCTTAGAGGCCCAGCTCGTCCAGAATCGGCAGAGCCTTGCGTGCGCTCTCCTTCGCCTCAGCAGAAGAAATCTGCTGCAGAGCGATAGCCGCAATCTGCTGTGCCTTCTCCTTGGTCACGGACTTCAGAACCGCAGCCACAGCGGGGATAGCGCCAGCGTTCATGGACAGGGTGTCAACACCCAGACCAACCAGAACAACAGCCAGAGCCGGGTCAGCCGCAGCCTCACCACAGACGCTCACGTACTTCTTCTTACCCGCGGTGACCGATGCACGCTGAGCGCCCTCAACGGTCATCTTGATCATCTTCAGCACTGCAGGCTGCCAGGGGTTGTTCAGGTGCGCCAGGTCGCCCAGCAGACGGTCAGCTGCCATGGTGTACTGGGTCAGGTCGTTGGTACCGATGGACACGAAGTCGACCTCGCCCAGGATAGCCTCAGCGTTCATCACAGCTGCGGGGGTCTCAACCATCACACCGTGAACGGGCAGGCCAATCTCCTTGAGCATGTTCGCGAAGTTGCGTGCCTCGGAGGTGGTCGAAATCATCGGAGCCATAACCCAGATGTCAGCGTCGGAGTTCTCCGAAGCAGCCTTAATAGCCTCCAGCTGGCGGGTCAGAACGCCCGGAACGGTCCAGTCGGTACGGAAACCGCGAACACCCAGTGCGGGGTTCTCTTCGGGGGTCACGTTCAGGAACGGCAGGGGCTTGTCAGCGCCAGCGTCCAGGGTACGGACCACAATGTGCTTGCCGGGGAATGCGTCAAACACGGACTTGTAGGTCTTAGCCTGAGTCTCAATGGAAGGCTCAGCGTCGTGGCCCAGGAAGCCGAACTCGGTGCGGAGCAGGCCAACACCCTCAGCCTTCAGGCTTGCAGCCTTCTCAGCGGACTTGCCGTCACCAACGTTTGCGTACAGCGGTACGCGGGTGCCGTCAGCCAGCACGCCCTGACCGTCGAAGTCAGCGACGGGCTTGCGGTTTGCGTACTTGATTGCTGCTTCGCGGTCAGCATCGGTGGGCTCGGTGTCAACGATGCCTTCGTTAGAGTCCACGTAGACGATGGTGCCGTCAGCAATGTCGGTTACGCCCTTAGCAGCCACAATAGCGGGCAGGCCCAAGCCGCGAGCCAGAATAGCGGTGTGCGCCTGGGGGCCACCGTCAGAGGTGATCAGTGCGATAACCTTCTCGGGGTCCAGGGTTGCGGTATCAGCCGGTGCCAGGTCAATAGCAGCCAGGATAAACGGCTCGTCAGAAACGGGGATGCCGGGAGCCTGCTGGCCAGTCAGCTCAGCGACGATACGGGCACGCACGTCGTGGATGTCGGTGACGCGCTCAGCCATGTAGCCGCCCAGGGCAGCCATCTGGTCTGCGAAGGAGGTTGCAGCCTCCCAGATTGCGCGCTCGGGAGCCATCTCCTGAGTCTCAACCAGCTTAATAGCGCTCTTGATGAGTGCACGGTCGGTAGCCATCTGAGAGGTGGACTTCAGAACAGCCTTACCGTCACGGCTTGCGTTCTCTGCGCGAGCCAGCAGGTCTTCCTTGACGCGGACCGACGCGTCCTTGATGCGCTGTGCTGCAGCCTCAGCGGTCTCACCGCTCAGACGCAGACCGTCCTTGGGTTCCTCGATGGGCTTAGGCATCTGAAGAACGGGGCCAATAACGCGGCCGGCATATACGCCGACGCCCTTGTAGGTAGTCATAAAATTCATGTCCTATCTGTGGTTTGTCTACAGTGTAACGTGTTTTTTCACGTTCACGCCTGCAAACAGACGATCAAATGAAGGTGAGGTTATACGGCCTTTACGCGGATGCCTTAGAACGGGCACCCAGGGACTTCAGCACCACGTACAGTAGCGCCGAAACAACGGTACCGGCAACAACAGCCACCAGGAACATCAGCGGGTTCTGCGCCAGACCAATAATCCAAATACCACCGTGCGGAGCCGGGGAAGCCACGTGCGCACCCATCGAGATTGCACCGGCGATAGCGCCACCAACAATGGTCGAAGGAATCACGCGAGCCGGGTCAGCCGAGGCGAAGGGAATAGCACCCTCAGAGATGAAGGATGCACCCAGCAGCCACGCAGCCTTACCGTTCTCACGCTCGTTCTCATTGAACAGCTTGGGGCGCAGGGTGGTTGCCAGCGCCATAGCCAGCGGCGGAACCATACCGGAAATAATGACGGCAGCCATGATTTCCTGGTTCACGGTCGCACCCGAGGACAGGCCAGCAGTTGCGAAGAGGTAAGCAGCCTTGTTGATGGGGCCACCCAGGTCAGAAGCCATCATGGCACCCAGGATCAGACCCAGCAGCAGAGCGGAGCCGCCAGACATGGAGGTCAGCCAATCCTGCAGGGTGGTCATAACCCACGCCAGGGGCGCACCGAGCAACAGGTACATTGCCAGGCCGGCAACCAGAGAAGTCACCAGCGGGGTGATGACCACGGGCATCATCGAGCCAAGCCAGCGGGGCAGCTTCAGGGTTCCCAGAGCGTACGCAATCAGACCGGCGAGAATACCGCCAACAATACCGCCGAGGAAGCCCGCGTTCACGGCAAGAGCCACCGAACCGGCGATGAAGCCCGGAGCGATACCGGGACGCTGAGCCAAACCGTACGCAATGTACGCGGCAAGAGCCGGAACCATCAGGCTCAGACCGAAACCACCGATGGTCTGCAGAACAGCACCCAGGTACAGGGTCCAGTGCACATTACCGAGGTTGAACAGGGTTGCCGAATCGAGAATCGCCTTGGTATTCACCTCGCCAAGGTTCGGCACCGTAATTGCCTCAAAAACGAAGCCCAGGGCAACCAGAATACCGCCGGCAGCAACGAACGGAATCATGTAGGAGATACCGGTCATCACGGCCTTGTAGATGCGCGAGCCCCAAGCGCCTTCGGTAGCGCCTGCGCTGTCCTCACCGCTGGATGCGGCAGCGGCAACGCGTGCACCGTTGGGGTTCTCAGCCTCAGCCAGAGCTTCCGCAATCATTTCCTTAGGTTCATCAATACCGCGCTTGACGGGAGACTCAACAAAGGGCTTACCCGCGAAGCGGTTACGCTCACGCACATTCACGGACACCGCGAAAATCACGGCGTCTGCGGCATCAATATCAGCCTGGGTCAGCTTCTCATTACCCGAAGAGCCCTGGGTCTCAACCTTCAGGTCGTAGCCGAGCTCTTCAGCAGCGTACTTGAGGGCGTCCGCAGCCATGTAGGTGTGAGCGATACCGGTGGGGCATGCGGTCACAGCAACAATCTTCTTCACCGGAGCCGAAGCAGCGGGGGTTTCCTGAGCGGAGGCGGCAGGTGCAGCGGCGGGTGCAGTCTCGGCGGGCTTAGCCTCTGCCTTCTTCTCGCCCACGCCGAGCGCACCGTTGACCAGCTCAACAATCTCTTCAGCCGAGGAGGCTTCGCGCAGGGACGCGGTGAAGCTCTTCTTCATCAGCGAGCGTGCCAGAGTGGAGAGTAGCTTCAGGTGAGCCTGGTCAGCGCCATCGGGTGCAGCGATGAAGAAAATCAGGTCGGCGGGGCCGTCCTTTGCACCGAAGGAAACTGCCGGGTTGGGGCGTGCCATGGCCAGGGTCGGCTCGGTGACGGCGGCGCTACGGCAGTGCGGAATCGCAATACCGCCGGGGATACCGGTGTCGGTCTTAGATTCGCGTGCCTCGGCAGCCGCGTAGAGCTGCTCGAAGTCGGTAGCGCGTCCGGCATTTACGACTGCCTGAGCGAGCTTGGCAATTACGTCGAATCGGGTCTCGCCGAGGTTCTCGTCCAGCAGGACGAGATCTGCGGTGATCAGATCAGACATATTCCCTCCTCGGGTATGTGTTGGGGCGGGGATCCGCTCAGCGGTGCCGGGCTTCTCCCCTATGAGTTCAAAGTGTGTGCTGTGTGTGTTACGTTCGTGTACGTGTGGGCTGCTGGGGTAGCACCCCGGCTTATATTCCCTTCTGGGAATAAAAGCTGGAGGTGCGAAAACAGCCCGAATTAGAGCTTTAGAGCTGCAGCTGACGAACAGTGACCTTCTCAGGAGTGGTCTGCTCCAGCGAAGGCATACGGGTACCCGGCAGAGCAGCAGCAGCCGAACCGTGAGCTACCGCCTGAACCAGGCAACCGGGGGCGTCCTCACCACGAGTGTGAGCAATCAAGAAACCGGACAGCGACGAGTCACCGGCACCCACAGTGCTACGAACCTGAATCGGCTCGTGCACAGCGTGCCAGATACCCTGCTCAGTGACCAGCACTGCGCCGCCGCCGCCGAGGGTGGCAAGCACGTACTCGATGCCGTCGCCGAGCAGCTTCTGGGCGGTGCGGGCAGTCAGCTCGGGGCTAGACTCCAGCTCCTCCCAGTTATCGCTACCGGTCAGCTGAGCCAGCTCCTCCGAGTTGGGCTTAATCAGGGTGGGCTTGTGCTCACCGGCGACGGTCGCAATCAGCGGCGCCTCAGAGGTATCGATAGCGATCTTGCCCTCGTAGCCGGAGGCGCGCAGTGCCGCCACCAGCTCGGAGTAGTAGGTCGGCTCCAGACCCGGAGGCAGCGAACCGGCCAGAACCACCCAGTCGGCGCCTTTGGAACGCTCAACCACCAGCGCATCCAGCTTCTGACGCAGTTCGGCGTCAAAAACGGTGCCGGGGGCGTTCAGCTTGGTGGTGGTGCCGTCCGGATCAACCACGGTGATGTTCGAGCGAATCGGCTCACCGGTGGGCAGGTTAGCGAACTCAACATCCACAGCCTGCAGTGCGGTCAGCACCGGGTCGGTGGCTTCACCGGGCACAATGGCGAGGGTCGGCACGCCGGAAACCTGCAGAGCACGGGAAATATTTACGCCCTTGCCACCGGGATCCTGTACGGCACCGACAGCACGCTGCACGGCGCCGTGAGCCAGGGGTGCACCGAGTTCAATGGTGCGGTCCAGGCTGGGGTTGGCGGTCAGAGTAATAATCATTAGGCGATCACAATCTCAACATTTGCGGCCTCGAGTGCCTGGCGGAGGGCACCTTCGGGCTCGCGATCGGTAATGAGGGTGTCAATATCCTCAAATCCGGCGAAGCGGACCAGGGATTCCTGACCGAACTTCGCGGAGTCACAAAGCAGGACCACGCGGCGGGCTGCCTTGCAAATTGCGGTCTTGACGATGGCTTCGTTCATGCCGGGGGTGGAGATGCCGAAGTGGGCTTCAATTCCGTTGGCACCGATGAAAGCAATATCGGGGCGCATGGTGCCGAAGTGCTCTGCGGCGCGTGCACCAACAGCAGCCCAGGTCATCTTGCGCAGCTGGCCGCCAACCAGTTCAAGGGTGACGCCCTCAGCTTCGGCGAGCTTGACTGCAATGTGCAGTGCGTGGGTGATGATGATGCGGTCGTTGCCGGTCTTGAGGCTGAAGTTCTCGGCGCCGATGTGGTCGGCGAGAATTTCGATAGTGGAGCCTGCGTCCAGGACGATGGAGCCCGCCTCGGAGTCGCGCAGGATCTGGTATGCCTTGGTGGCGATGCGGCGCTTCTCAGGGGTGTTCATGCCCTGTCGGGAGGAGATGGAGGACTCCAGGGAGGTGGACTGCTCAATGGTGACAGCACCACCGTGGACACGGCGGAGCTTACCTGCTTCTTCCAGTGCGGCGAGGTCACGACGCACGGTCTCCATGGTCACATCGTAACGGCGCGCAAGGTCAGCACCGTTGACACGACGTGCGGAGGCAACAAGCTTTGCAATTTCGGCACGGCGTTCTTCTGCGAACATAAATCTGGTGTTCCTTTGGGCTAGTGGGAGGAAATCTGTGCGTTCTTCTGGGTTCTGCTCGACTTTTATGGCCGTGAGAGACCTGGTTTCAGTGAGCCGGCAGAACGCTTGAGGGTAATACTTGATTTTATGTGGGTTTTTGTGGGCAAGTCAATATAAAACGCTGTATTTACCGGAATATTACCCGAACGTTCCCTACCGAAACCACACTACGTTGGAGGTCACTGCCTGTTTATGTCTGTTTGACCTAATGAACTGTTGGGTTTCCCGCACCCCATCATCCGCACAGCGCCAAGCACCTACGCTGCGCCCTCATGAGGACAAAAAGTGGAGGCGCCGGCTCCGAAAACCCTCGACGAAAACCCTCGCCAAGAACCCACGAAACCAGCGCCTCCACCGGGCACAAAACCTTATTTACCTGTACGTTCGCGGCGCACGCGACGCCGACGATGCACGCCCAAAGCACCCGCCGCGCCCAGCAGGGCGCCAGAACCGTTCATCAGCACATCCACCGGGTCGCCGGTGCGATCAGGCATGAAACTCTGAATCGTCTCAATGCAGGCGCTGACCAGGAACCCCGCGTACAGCACGTGCGGGCGAGCCTTCGGCTTGAGCAGCAGGGCGAAAAGAAAACCACCCGGAATGAACATGATGACGTTCGAAAGCTGCTCGATGCTCGAATAGGTGATGAACGCAGGCAGCCAGCCCTCGGCGTGGCCGCTATCCAAAAACTGCGCCAGGCGGCCGCCCATCTCGTTATCGTCCACGTGCACGGGGGCGAATACGATACTCGCCACTATCGCGCAGTACAGCGCCGTGACGGGCCAGAGAATCAGTCGCCACACGCGAGCGCCGGAGCGACCGCTACCGGGTTGTCCTTTACCAAACTGTGCTTTACCAAACAAGGCGACCTGCCTCGTCGAACTGCTTGGTCGAGTCCCACGCGAACAGGCCCGGCACGTCAATCGTGAGCGGTTCGGCGTTCGGCACGGTCACGGTCCACTCTTCACCGGCTGCGGCGGAGAGGGCGCGGCGGATAAAGCTGCCGTGGCTGACGGCAATAATCTTCTGGTCGCTCGAGGCTTCAGAGAGTTCACGCACGATATTGCGCAGGGTACGCACCGCACGAATGTACACGTCACGCTCGGATTCCACGTTCGGGTAGTAGCGTTCCGGGGCGCGGCGTTCGGGGGCGGGAATGTCCAGGCCCTCGCCGGCACCGTAGGCGCGTTCCACCAGCTCGGGGTAGGTCTTGTACACCTGCAGGTCGAAGTGCTCGCCGACCAGCTGCGCCGTCTCGTGGGCACGGGATAGCGGGGAGGACACCAGCACGGTGAATTCCAGGCCCATGTCGGCAAGCTTCTTGCCGGTGGTTCGTGCCTGCTCGCGGCCGGTGTCATTGAGCGGAATGTCGGTGATGCCCTGCATCAGGTTCGCCTTGTTCCAGTCGGTCTGGCCGTGACGAATCAGGGTGAGGGTCGTGTTCTCGGCGCCCGCCGGGACCTCTTCGGGGCCCAGCTCGGGTTCCAGGTGCTGCACGAGCAGGCGGTCGATTGCGTCGTCCAGGTACTGCAGGGGCACCTCGGTCAGGGAGGCGTTCACCGGGATCGGGTAGATGCCGTCCTCGTTGAGCAGTTCGGGGTGGCGGTCTGCGACCAGGGCGGTCATGGTCAAGGCAATCAGCATGCCGTGCGCGGCGACCACAACGGTCTGGCCCTCGTATTCGCGGCGGACGCGGTTCAGCGCCGCGAGGGAGCGGGCGAGGAAGTCCTTCTTCGGTTCCACATTGAAAGCATTGTTGGACTGGCGGGAGGCAAGGATCAGCTCGCGGGTAGCGACCTGGCCCTCCAAATCGCCAAAGGAACGTTCCTGGAAGCCGTCAACGGCACCGCGGTAGGGTACGCCCAGGCCTTCGGCTACGATTTCGGCGCTTTCCACGGCGCGGGAAAGGGGTGAGGAGACGATAGCGTCCACGGTGGTGCCCTCAGCTGCTGCCTGCTGCAGGGCGCCGATAGCGGTGCGGACTTGTTTCCTGCCGGTGTCGTTGAGGGGGATGTCGGTGCCGCCCTGGAAACGGTGGTCAATGTTCCAGTCGGTCTGGCCGTGGCGCAGGAAGATGATGCGGGTTCCTGCCTCGGGGTCGGCTACCGGAGTGATGATGGGGGTGTTCTGTGCGTCGGTCATCCTTCTAGTATGGCACTGCCTCCGTGCAGTTCAAGGCTTCCGTGCAGTTCAAGGCCTCGGTGCAGTTCAAGGGGTGCGCGGCTTATCCTCTCTGCTGAGGCGTGCTCATACCGGGGTATCGCTCATACCGGGGTATGAGGTGCGGGGCGGTTGAGCGCCCGGTCGGACGAATTTTTACAGGGTTTTCCCATATTTTTCAGACCCCAGACGGAGGGGTGAGCCGCCAAGAAGCTGAGATGATAGAAATGTACTTCCGTTAGTTCATACCCAATGAAGGTTGTCATGACGCAGAATCCTCAATCCCAGAACCCGCAGTTCCAGGCTCAGAACCCCTATTCAATGACCCCTCCGCAGGCGGCGCAGCCTGCCGGTCAGTATTCCGCTCAGCCCGCTCAGCCTAACCAGCAGGCGGGCTACTATCAGGGTCAGCCGCAGGGCTACCCGGCTCAGGCTCCTCAGCAGACGCAGCAGGCGCCCTTCGCGCGCGGCGCGATTATTTCTGCCCGTAACCTGCACAAGTCGTACGGCAATAACCCGGTGCTGCGTAACGTGAGCCTCGATATTTTCCCCGGCGAGTCCGTGGCGATTATGGGTCCTTCCGGTTCCGGTAAGACCACCCTGTTGCACGCGCTTTCGGGCATTATCAAGCTCGATGCCGGTTCTGTGCTGTTCAATGGCCCGACCGGTCAGGTGGCGGTGGAGTCCCTCAGCGAGCGTGAGCGCACCTCCCTGCGCGCTAACTCGTTTGGTTTCGTGTTCCAGCAGGGTCTGCTGGTTCCCGAGCTGACCGCGGAGGAGAACGTCTCTCTCGCAGCGATGATTGCCGGTGTTCCCCGCCAGCAGGCGCGTTCCATTTCGGCTGATCTGCTGAACCGTCTGGGTTTGGGGCAGATGCTGGACCGCCGTATGGGTGAGATGTCCGGTGGTCAGGCTCAGCGTGTGGCGATTGCCCGCTCCCAGGTGAATGGTGCCCCCGTGACTTTCGCGGATGAGCCGACCGGTGCGCTGGATTCGAAGACTGCGCGTGAGGTGATGGCTCTGCTGCTGACCATGATTCCGCAGCAGGGTAAGACTCTGCTGGTGGTGACTCACGACCCGAACGTGGCGGCTGCGTGCTCCCGCGTGGTGTACCTGCAAGACGGTCAGATCGTGAGCGATCAGCGCAATAGCCAGGGCGGTGTTCCCGCGCAGAACGGCTTCCAGAACCTCGGCGCTCAGTCTCAGGCAGGTGCATAATGCAAATCTATGCTCTACTCGCCAAGCGAACCCTATGGAGTTCGCAGGCGATTCTTCCCGTGTTGGCTTTTGCCGCCTCCTCGGCACTGTTTTTGACGGTTGCCGGTGGTGTTCAGGCGCTGAGTACGTGGCTTGAGCACGCCAATGTTGACCACGAAATGATCAACCTGATGGGTATTCAGAAGCTCTACATGGGTTTGGCGTGGGTTGCCGCCCTGGTGCTGATTGTTCCGCTCTTTACCCTGGGCGCTTCGGCTGCTCGTTTGAGTGCCCGCCGCCGTGATGAGCGTCTGGCGTCCCTGCGTCTGATTGGTGCCTCCACGACCCTGATTGTGGGTCTGTCTGTTGCGGACGCGCTGGTGTACTCTCTTGTGGGTTTCATCATCGGTCTGTTGCTTTACCTGGTGCTGATTTTCCCCTTCGGTGCCATGCACTTCATGAACGTTCCGCTGGGTGCTGAGAATATGCTCCTGCCGGTAAGCGTGATTTTCTACTGCTTCCTGGGTTGTATGGTTTTGGCGGCTCTCAGCTCCCTCTTCGGTCTGGCGAAGGTCAGCATCAGCCCGCTGGGTGTGCGTACCCGCGCGAAGGCTGGTTCCGCCGGTTACATTGCTCTGGGTATCGGTGTTGTTCTGGTCATTGCCGTGATGATTCTGGCTTCGACCTCGAAGGGTTTTAGCATGTTCTCACCCTTCCAGGACGGCGGTGCCGATAGCGCGATTAAGAACCTAGCGATTTTTATTGCTCTGCCGGGTCTGCTGATGATGGTTGCTATCGACCTGATCGGTACTTTCCTGGTGTGGGCGTACGCAAAGATTCGTGTGCGTATGACCCAGAAGGCATCGGTTCTGCTGGGTTACCGTGCGGTGCTGGAGTCCCCGCGCGGGGCGTGGCGTCAGGTTTCGGGTGTGGCGCTGTCGACCTTCTTGGTGACCTTCTTCGGCCCCATCCTGATTCTGGCGGGTGAGATGAACAAAACGGCGAAGGAGGTAGGCCCCGCCGCCGGCCCCTTCATGACCATCATGTCGGACATGTTCCAAGGCATGCTGCTCATGCTGTTCTTCTCGTACCTGCTGGTCACTCTCTCCGCAGTGTTGAACCAGAGTGCCGCCATTTACGAGCGTGGTTCGCTGTACTCTTCGCTGAATATGATGGGTACCCCCACGAGGATGTTGCAGGCTTCGCGCCTTACCGTGGTTTTCGGTCCGCTGGTGCTCATTAGCGTGGTTTCTGCGCTGCTGGGTCTGCCGCTGACGGCGTTGATTGCGGCGCAGGGTCTTTCCGGTGAGATTCTGACGAAGATGTTCGGTATGACCTTCGGCGCTATTGCGCTGGGTCTGGCACTGGTCTATGTGGGCCTGTTGGCGACCATTCCGTTTATGCGTCAGGTGACTCATAAGCCGGTGTCCGCTCTCTAAGCTGTACGGCTGCTACCCTCCCGTTGCGTCCGTTCTGGATGCGGCGGGAGGGTTTCTTCATGTGGTTTTCCGTTCTGCGGGCGAGGCGCAACCCCGCATGTTTTCTCACGCACCGGGCCACCGCTTCCATAGCCTAAAGCCCTGTGAGAGACTGACATTATGTTTGAACACACAGTACCCTCCGATTGGTTCCCCCGCTGCGCAATCTTCGACTGCGACGGCATCCTCCTCGACTCCGAGACCGTCTGGAACGATGTGCAGCGTGAGCTTTTCGCCCGCTGGTCTGTTCCCTTCACCGAAGAGGTCGAGCACCGCCTCACCGGCCTGGCAGCAGCCGATGTCGCCGAGGAGCTTGCACTGCTCTCCTACGAGGCGCAGAACGGCCAGAAGCCGGACACCGCCTCCGCAGAGTACGCCGAGCACCATGAACGCGTGATGAAGGATCTGCTCACCACCGAGCACGAGGTCATCAGCTCCGGCGTGGACCTGATTGAGGGTGCGCAGAAGTTCCTGGGCTTCCTGAGCGAGCACATGCCGGTTGCGGTGGCGTCGAACTCCACCGCGAACATTCTGACCCTGAAAATGGAAAGCTACGGTTACGCCCCGCTGGTGCGCACCTGGGTCAGCAGCAACGACGTTCCGGCCGGTAAGCCCGCCCCGGACATGTACCTGGAGGCGGCACGTCGCCTCGGCTTTGAGGGCCACGAAGCGCTGGCGTTCGAGGACTCCCCCGCGGGCGCGCAGGCTGCACGTGACGCCGGCACCAAGGTCATGATTTACGTTCCCGCCGGTACCGACCCGGCAAAGGCACCCGCCGGTTTTGGGCGCTTCGATTCGTTCAATGACCCGCAGCTCTGGGAGGCGGCACGCACCTGGATCGCCAAGCTTGAGGCGGCACAGCAGTCTGAAGCAACGCAGAACTAAGCACGTACCGCAGACGCCTCACCGCGCCACTGCCTCATCTGATAGGCAGCATCAAGAAAGACCCCCGGCCCGCTCCTCAAGGAGCAGACCGGGGGTCTTCTATGTCTTATCAGCCGTACCTACAAGGCCTACAGGGGCACGAGTTTATCGGCGCATAACCTTCTTCGCCAAGAAGTTACCGAGGAACTGAACCAGCTGAACCAGGACGATAATAATCGCCACAACAGCCCAGGTGATCTCATCGTTAAAGCGCTGGTAGCCGTCCACAATCGCGATCTTACCCAGACCGCCAGCACCCACGTAACCGGCCATAGCGGACATATCCACCACGCCGATGATGAGGAAGGTGTAACCCAGGATCAGCGGGCCAAGCGCCTCCGGAATCATCACGGTGAACAGGATGGTCATCTTCGAAGCGCCCATCGCGCGAGCCGCCTCAATCACACCCGGGTCAATGGAGACCATGTTCTGCTCCACGATACGGGCAATAGCGAATGCTGCACCGAAGCTCATCGCGAAGACCGCCGCGTTTACGCCCAGGCGGGTACCCACCACGGCGCTAGTCAGCGGGCCCAGAGCCGCAATCAAAATGATGAACGGAATCGGGCGAATCACGTTCACCAGAATGTTCAGGACCGTGTACACGAAGCGGTTCTGGAAGATATTACCTGCACGGGTGGTGTACAGCAGAGCGCCCACAATCAGGCCGACCAGACCTGCACACAGCATCGTAATAGACACCATGTAGAAGGTGTCGCCAATAGCCGGAATCAGCTTCTCGGGCAGGAACTCAGACCAGTCCGTCTTCGAGGTAGCCAGCGGAAGAGTAGTAGCAAACATTTAGCGCACCTCCTGCACGCGGGTGACGGTCTTCAGCTCGGCAACGGCGGCATCAATACTGGTGATTTCACCCAGGAGTTCCAGGGTGAGGGTGCCGTACGCTTTACCCTGCAGGGTCTCGATACCGCCGCCCACAATGTTGAAGCGGACGTTACGGGCACCCAGGTAGGACAGCACCTTACCGAGCTCCTGGTTACCCTCCACGATTTCAACGTTGATGAGGTAACCCTTGTGGTTTGCGCGCAGTTCAGCCGCTTCCTTGCCGGTGGGGGCAAGCTTCACGGTGGTTGCCACGAACAGCTTCGCCACATCGGTCTGCGGGTTGGAGAAGACATCGTACACGTTGCCCTGCTCCACCACGCGGCCGGACTCCATGACTGCCACACGGTCAGCGATAGTGGAAACCACATCCATCTCGTGGGTAATCACCACGACGGTCACACCCAGTTCACGGTTGACCTTCTTCAGCAGTGCAAGCACTTCATGGGTGGTCTCCGGGTCCAGCGCACTGGTGGACTCATCGGCAAGCAGCAGGGCAGGGTTGGTTGCAAGCGCACGAGCAATGCCCACACGCTGCTTCTGACCGCCCGAAAGCTGGTTCGGGTAGTGATCGGCGCGGTCGGCAAGACCCACGAACTCGAG
>ERZ772997.267-NODE-267-length-19151-cov-8.16124_pt1 | contig 19151 bp, 25 predicted proteins | sample MGYA00511127_ERZ772997 | MGnify/ENA primary metagenome ERZ772997 (study PRJEB29015, sample SAMEA2738070) | human oral metagenome | biome: human oral; feature: human-associated habitat; material: saliva | place: China | collected 2215 ... | reverse complement strand
GTATAAGCTTGTTCAATTTTTTCAAAATCCATATTCCTATCTTATCAAATTTCCCTCTTTTTTTCCATCCTTATAGAAAAATCACTCCCTGACTAGGCGAGTGATTTTTGGGCTACTGTAAAAAAGAGTTCTGAATAATTTCCTTGAAACAGGTCTTCAGCGCTATAGAGGATCCGACTATGCACAGATGAAAAACCATGCTCAATTAGCTGTTTTTCCAGTTCAGCTAAATCAAATCCATGATGGTGAGCTTCTGTCTTGGTAAAATCAGCAAGTAGGAGTTGTCCATCTTCCTTCAAATGTTGATGAAACAGTGAGAGAGCCGCATCCAAATCAGGCATATGATGAAGAACCCGACAAACAACAATGAGATCAAACTCTTGCTTCAAGGGATTTTTCAATAAATCTTGCTCCAAAAACTGGATATTCTTGATGTCTTGCTGCTCCGCTTTCAAACGAGCTTGCTCCAGCATTTTCTCCGAAATATCCACCAATGTTATAGACTTGGCCTGCTCGGCTAGGGGCAATGATAGTAGACCCGTGCCACCACCGAAATCTAAAATTTCTTTGTCTGATAAAACATCAATCTGTTTCTCGACTGCTTGACAAACCAAGTTTGCAAGGAAAATGTTTTTAGGGGAATCGAAAGTTTCTGCTTTGTGGTTAAAATCATGTTTCATATTTTCAGTTTAGCACAACGTAGCTTGATTGGCTAGAAGTTTTCTTTCTTTTCGACCTTCTCTTCAGATTTTTTCTTCTCTGCTTGATCACTTGAATCGGTCGCTACCTCTTCCTTTTTATCCGTTTTCTCTTCTTTTATTTTGACAGAATGAAAGATGAACTCATATTGACTCTTAGGCGTACGAACCCTTGTCACCAAGCTTGTTTTCTTATTTTGATAGCTCACCTGACCCAGATTAAAGGTCTGTTCCCCACTTTCCTTATCAACCTTATCTTTGGTTCGCTTGGCCATAGCAAAGGCAATCAGCTTTTCTTTATTTAAAGCATAGTCTCGATGGTGGGCGACTTGTCGGTTCAAGTAAAATTGTAACAAAAGACTAAAGATAGCAGCCACGGTGACTGCATAGAGAAGAACACCTGCCTTAACTTTTTTCTTTTTCCACACGATAGATGAACTCCCTTTCTAAGCCTTTTTGGAATTGAAAACGAAAACGAACCAGTTGATTGTCCTCTGTAATTTGAGCTGATTTGAGACCATAAACCATCGGCTGATAACCCCGTCCACTGGCATCTGTTTTACGAAAATCGTCTGACTTGGACTTACCGATGGCGATATCCTTGCCATCCTGCTTCATATATAGGCGATTGCCTTCTACTTTTTCGAACTGCGAACGGTCTAATTCTGCCTCCAACTGATCCACAAACAAGAGCCACTCCTTTTGCTCGCTTTGCTGCTGGTATCGAACTTCTGAAATGAGGAGCTGACTCATGGCTTGAAAGAGGAGTAAACTTCCACTGATGACAATGAGGGCAATCAGGGATTCTAACAAAGTGAAAGCCTTGACCTTATGGCTCTTTGATCGCCAACAACTGTTCTGAACCATGGTAGACCTCCAATCCTTTTTCACTAGAAAACACCTGAATCTCAACTCCGTTGATGTTTACCTGATTTTGACCTGTCTGCAAAGCCATCTTAGCTACCCTCAAGACTTCTTCCTTTTGCAAGATTTTTGTTTCTTCTCGCCTATTTTTCTGAATTTGTCCCAAAAGAAGGGTAGCAATACTGGCAAAAATAGCTAGAGCAACTACTGCTTCCAGCAAAATCACTGCCCTAATTTTTTGTTTCCTTAATGCGTTTAATTTTTCCATTTCCTAGATATAATTGATAGCGAATCGCTCCTTTGCTGGTCTGAAATTCAACCTTAGCCAGGGACGAATTGCCCCCAGCTCGGTCAAATGTGATACTTTGGCCCGATGGTACTTGAATTCCTTTAGGAACTGTCAACTTTTGACTGCCATTGCTAATGGTCTGCCCATCTAAGTTCAGACTAGTCTTTTGCTGACTGACTACACTGCGTTTTTGGGTTTCACGATAGAGTTCTTCAAACTCCATAAAGAAAATCTGCTCCTCTACCGCTGCAAAAGTGGACTGGACAGATCCAGACAAGCCCAAGGCAAGGATACTCACAAATCCCAAAACCAAGAGACTTTCCAGCATGGTAAAGGCCTTAATCATTGACTTTACGATTTGCCCCTCCATTTTTTGTATAGTATTCATTATAGGCTTTAGCTTGCTCTTCTGTGATTCGCCCATCTGCTTGTAACTTGCTTAGGCTAGCATCTTCATTTTTATCTAAGCTATAAAGCTCTGCCTGGCTTTCTACCACCTTAACAACAGCAGCTTTTCCTTTGTCATTGACTGCTTCTTTTTGCTTGGTCAAATTAGGTACAAAGAGCAAGAGAAGTACGCTGATGATGAGCAAGACCACCAACATTTCAATCAAGGATACTAAAATTTTTGATAAAAAGTACTTTCAGACAAACAAAAAAAACCGCAAGCCTGAGCCTGCGGTCTAGTGTAATCTATTTTGAAATTCTTTCTATTTCGTAGTAATCAAGCCCTCAGGCTCAACTGTGAATTCTGGTTTATCTGCCATCGTGCCGTCTGCCTTGAGGAAGTACCAACCTTTTTTATCTGCTGATTGGATAAAAGCGTTAGATACCATAGCGCCTTCTTTACCGTCTAGGTAGTACCAAGTATCTTTGTATTTGACCCAACCTGTCTTCATAGCACCTTCTACATCGAAGTAGTACCACTTGTCAGCAATCTTCTTCCAACCTGTAGCCATTGCGCCTGAGTTATCGAACCAATACCAGTTGCCGTCAGAGTGCTTCTTCCAACGGTCTGCAAGCATGTAGCCTGAGCCGTCGAAGTAATACCAGGTTCCGTTGATTTTCTCAAACTTGTCTTTTGGATAAGACCCGTCTGAGCGTACATACCAGTAGCCAGTACCATTCTTCTTCCAGCCTGCTTCAACGCTCAAGCCATTCTCAATGTCGTGTTTAAACTGTTCACGGCTGATGCCCCATTTTGCCAGATAAGGATAAGGGTCAACGTGGTCTGAATGGTTGTCGGGTTGGTTATTCGTACAGTATTCATGCGTTTTGATACCTGCTAGGTCGTCTGTATCGAGCGTTTTTGGCAAGCCTGCTTCGTCCGCAAGATTTCGCAAAAGCGGAACGTATAACCTATAATCACGGTCGAATTCTTCTTGTGTCTTATGGCTTTCAATCAATTCAACTGCTGCATAGGTCTCAGCATTCCAACCGCCCCCAACATCCCACGATCCGTTGTTTACAGGCCCGACCTGCATAACACGACCATTTCCGACTACATGAGAAAAGAACCCAAGTTCAGGGTCCTTTCTATAGTGATAGTCTGCTTCATTTTGGGCTGTTGAATTGGGATTTCCTGTTGAATGTGCATGAATTTGTCTGTATGGTTGCTCTCCAACCTGTGGCAAATCAGTTCTTAGTCTACTTGTATCGATATCCATTACTCTTGTCCTTTCCAAGCGTCATTCATCTGCTCCACGGCTGACTCGATGAATGTATCAAGGTCACGGTCGGTCATGCTGATGTTGTATTTTGTAAGTTCAGCTCGGACTTTATCACGAGCTTGCTCCAGTTTTTCATCACCTTTGAAGCCAGTCTCAGATGCGACCTGCTCCACGGCATGAACTGCATTTTTAGCTAGGATTTCAGCGATTTTGACAGTCTTTTCACCGCCCTCTTTGATGAGGTACTCCTTGACCGCTTTAACTGCGATAGCAAGCAAAATAATTGCAATACTTACTGCTCCGTTTGTGATAATTTCATTAATTTGTTGCATGTGTTTTTCCTTCCTAGCGCCTTACTGCGCCCCTTTCTCATCTTCAATCAAGATGTCGTCTCTAATCTGCAACGCTTCAAAATTGTTGTACAAGTGGTCTATGTAGCCATTACCACCAAGCGCCTTGTAGCTATTGTGCATGTTTTCCACTACATAGAATTCATCCTTAGTAGTAAAACCACGACGGATAGCTCTACGAATATCACGATCAAGGCGCATCCTCATCGTAACAAGGTGCGCATCGTCGTGTAGTTTTAGCTTTGCTTGTACTTCGTCAATTTTGGAGTTGTTCTCGTCAGCAGTAATCTGGACATCTTTGATTTGTTTCTTGACATCATTCAATTCTGAAATGATTTGGTTTGTCTGTTCCTTGGTCTTCTTCGGCATTTTATAGCCCAACCAAGCAACAACGATTGGTGTGGCAACTGGTAGCACGTTCATGAAGAAATGCTCTGTTGATTGTAAGACGTCCATAGGCACCTCGCTATTCTTTAGGTTCGTACTTCCATGCTGCGCCCGTTCCGTCCATTTCAAGACGACCATTTCGGGCAAAGTCGCTGACTGGTTCGCCATTGTAAGTAAATTCCTTGTTCAACTGAACCAAGATACGCTTGCCTTCTCCGTCCACTTCAACGTGTGCTGGGTCTTCAAGAGTAATCAAGTCGTGTGCCAAGTAACGTTTTCCAACCTCAGCAAGTGGAATCAACTCAACCAATTCCTTGTAGTTGGTTCCATAAGCAATTGTCTTGCCTGCTACAGCATTTAAAACGACCGCATGGATGATTTTTCCATAGCGGTCTGTTTCTTCTTGATTATGCTTCACTGCTTCATCTGTAGCAGTTTGTTTAGCCTCATTCGCAGCCAATTTCTGTTCAGCTTCTTGCAATTTCGCTTGTGTTTGCACGATGGCGCTTGTTGGGTCAAGTTCAGTTCGAATATGGTCTAGCACTGCTTGAATCAAAGTCGCTTCATTGTCCTGTGTATGGTCGCCGTGCAATTCTACTTGCTCGTAAGAATAGCGTCCGTTGTTTTCCATCTTGATTGCGACTACTGTTGTGTTTTCTGCACCTTTCAAATAAGGTTTAATTGCTACTTCGTAATTCATTAGTTAGTTCCTTTCATTTTAGCTTGTGTTTCTTCAAATAACTCTTTTAGAGCTGGGTCATATTCTAGGACCTTTGTCATCGTGTGCAATTCGCTTGCTGCATACAAATAAAGAGCCTCATTCTTAGCTGATCCTTGCTCACTAACTGCTAGTTTTTTAGTCAGTGAATCAAGTGTTAATTGATTTACTACTGCGTCCATGTTGTTATTCATGCTATTATTTTCTCCATTTTTTCTATTTTTTGATTTAATTCTTGGATGGCCTTGATTAAGTACGGCACAAGTTCAAATGTGCGATATGAGTATGCACCGTCAGGATTTTCGAAAAATGCTTCAGGGGCATACTTCTGAACATCTTGAGCCATGATACCGCATGAAATGTCCTCGATTTTGCCATCGTACTCTTTACGATAGCTATAAGTCTTCAATTTCTTAATAACATCTAAGCCAGAAACTTGACTATCTTGGATATTTGATTTGTAGCGACGGTCTGAGATTTCCTTATTCATAGGAATCCAGTCATAACTTGAATCTTTATAGTAGAGGTAAAGATAGCCATTACGAGGGGTAATTTTTGAATATTTATCAGAATAGACCCACGTTCCTCCGTCATAAATGATATTGCCAGTTACTTTTAGATCCCCATGTATAATTGGTGTTTTCCAAAATTCAGCAGTATTCTTGCAATACATCTTACCATTATTTTTGACATACCAAGCATAGTAGCCAGCTTCGCTCCAATTGTGTCCCCAATTGACCCACAAAGCAGTCGTTTCATTGCCACCTTCGCCGTTCCCCATTCCGACCGAAAATTGGTTCTTACCTGTCAACCACTTGCCAGAACCAGAATTGTGAACACCCAATTGGAATCCACCAATCCAACCCTTGTAAGCTTCTAGGAATGTTGAGCTAGAAATGACAGACTCGACTTTTGTCGTGAAAATGCGTTTAGAAGTCAGCTGGTCAATAAAAGCTTCATTTGCAACCATTTTCCTAATAAACGCATCATCAAATTTCACTTTCTCAGCCGTGACCGCTTCAGAGTCTAATATCGTAGTCGTGACCGAACCAGCTTCAAAATTGGCCGTTTTCAGCTTATCAACCATTGCTGACTTGATAACAGCGTTATCAATTAAGGTCTCGCCAGTTATATGAGTCAACTTACCAACGAAGCGGTTATGCCCATTGGCACCAAGATTAATTCCAGAGATGATATCTCCAGCAGAGTTGATGTTCTGAACGGACCATGAGTCAGCAAGCTGTCTTTGGACTGTTTTCAGACCTTCATTCTTAGACACCTCAATCTGGAACAGCTGATTGGTCATAGCCATGCGAGCAACCTTATCCGCAATCCCGTTTTCAGTATTGCCTAGAATACGCTCATAGAGCTGGCTAGTTTCTTTGACTCGCTGGAAGTCAGTAGTCTCTACTTTTCGTGCTAGTTGATTGGTCACATTCTTAAATTGACTATCAGCATTATCCTTGTTTGTAGCTACCTGAGTCTTTAAATTTGAAATCTGAGTAGTGGTTCCTTGCTCACTGCTTGTAAGTCTATTTGATAGACCACTGATTTGACCGCCCAAATCTTGCTTATAAGTAGTTATCTGACTTGAAATATCCGTGAACTTACCGTCTACGGACTGACGATAGCTTGCAATTTGACTAGAGATTTCTTTATTCGCACTAGTTTTAACAGCTTCAATCTTCTGATTGATACCCTTCACATCTTCTTGATAAGTGGCCTTGCCTACATAGTCCTTCGTAACTAGCTCACGGACTGCCGTCGCTTGTTTAGCGCTCTCTTCTCGAGTATATCTTCTCAATGCTTCTTGTCGCTGGCCATCTTGATTGACGTAACGCTCAACTGCCGTCATCTTAGCAGACAGACCTTCAGCAGTTTTCTGAAATTCAGATTTAGCGACGACAAGATCCGTCTGGCCATCTTCAGGAGCAGGACCTGCATCTATACGAGTCGAGCTTCTGGTTAATTCGACTTTACGAAAGGCTACATGGCCAATCCCGTCATAACCGAGAATAATTCTCCAGAAGTCAAAATTATCAGGCTTGGTCAGCGCTGGAATAGTGACTTGATAAGTCTGCCAGCTAGATGTGAGAGTGAATCTACCACCTATAACCTCAGTATTGCCAGGTGTTGTTCGATTGGCTCTTAAAGTGACCCAAACGCTAGAATTTCCAGAGTAGCAAATTCCTTGAAAAGAAAGCGTATAAGTCTCGCCAATCTCCAAATCAAGAAGAGCTGTCGAATCCTTTTCAGACACTCGACTGCCTTCTTTTGAAAAAATCTGCATCTGCTTCCAAGTGTTAGTCGTACCTTTGACGTTGTATTCGCCGTTTGAGATAGTCCAATCTCGTGGACTATTGTCCCCTTGATGATATCTCCAAAGTCCTCTTGAAAAGTCGTAGTCTTCAGCATAGTTACGACTACCGACCTTCATTTTAGAAAATTCTTCACGTAATTTCCCAGCTTCAGCCACAACCAAAGTCTTGTCTGCCTTGTCCTTGGTTGCGTTCAGGATTTCCTGACGAATAGAACCGGCCCGCACCTCAAATTCGGCCTGACTCAATTTCTGATTCAGCTTGTTCTGCGTGTCTGTCTCAAGACTCTTCACAGACTGTCTGATATTCTCAGCAGTAACGTTGAGTGCACTGATATCCGCCTTGGTTCTGAGACCTTCAGTCAGACTTCTCACACCAGCATCAAGTGAATCGGCCCGTTGCTTAAAGGTTGATTCGACGGCTGAGATTTGGCCGTCTGTATCTTCTGGAGCTTCTTTCGGACTTGTCGCTAAACTCCCGTTTTCCAACTGGGGCGCAAGAACATCTAAGTATTCTCCTGCATCAGCATTTACGAGATACACATAGCCAATTGATACGGTTCCAGCTTTTTTTCGCTCGCTTGAAAATGTCAAATATGTCCATTTATCATCTTTCAAGATAAAATATGGACTTATACCTGTTGCATCGTCAGGCTCCCAATGAGTTTGTAACTTAACTCTTTGCCCAACTGAACCTTTTACCCAGACAGACACAGTATAGGTTCCTGGCATTATTTCAAACCTGTCCTGAGCAATACCGATTTGGTCTCTAGCGTTACTGGAGGTCAATCGTATTGCTTTATCAAATCCAGTCGCTGGACTGTTTGATACATCAATAGTCTTTGCTGTCCCAACGCCTGATTGTCTAAAGGTACCTGATGTCCACAATCCGCTGGCTAGAGCCATGCGTCTTGTTCCTCGGATATAATTCCGCCCCCCAACCTGCACACTCGCTATCTTACTAGCTAGCGCCTCAGCTGTCTGTGTGAGTTCTGACTTGCTGGCCTTACCATTAGCCAAGTTGGTCAGTTCTGACAGTCTACGCGTCGTCGACTCTTCATAGATCGCTTGCGCTGACTTCACGCCAGCTAGTTCTTTTTTTGTCTGTATTAGTGCTTCAACTTGTTCATCAACTTCATCTTTTATTTGTTCTTGCTTCGATAGAACTTCATTTGCTAAATCATCCAAATCACTTGACAAAGTCATCTGAGCGCTCGTAGCCTGGGACTTGAATGCATCAAGTTTGGCAACAGAATCCAACCCAATCCGTTTAGCTTCCTGAGCAAGCAAGCTGCTTGCGCCAGCATTTTTCAATGCTTCTTCAGCCTTACGTTTGGCTTCTTTCAGTGGACCATTGTCAAAGCTGTCGAAGCGCTGATTGATAGTGTCAGAGAGTTCTTGCTTGACTTTTTCTGCCTTGGCCCTAGCAAGTTCGATACCGTCATCTATCTCTTTTTTACGCTTTTTGAACTCAGCATCAAAAGCTGCGTCTGCTGCTTCAATCTGCGCTTGGATTTTCGCTTCAATGCCATCTTGTTGCTTAATCTGCTTGGTAATCGTACCCTCGTAAGAATACTGAGTATCGTTTCCAGCCTTACTATCTGCGCTGATACGACCTCTCAGACCACCTTTGAAAGTAAAACTCTGACTTAAGACAGGAACTTTAAAGGTTTCTTTCTTGTTGGTCTGAATGGTTACCCACTGCCCAACCTCAAGCAGTAAATGCCCTTGGTAGTTTAGATTATACGGGTAGTAAGTCAGGTTTTTCAGCTTGTAATACAGGTCATTTAAAGCGCTCTGGGTCATGAAGACATTGTCCAGTTCCAAAGACCGACCCGTCTTCATACCAACCGTAAGAGGCTTCTTATCCGTCTTACAAGTGATACCAGCCATCTGATACTCTATCTCGCTCTTGGTTAAACCATGCAAGAAGTAACTGTCAGCGTTGATCGTGATATTTGACTCAGTTAAATCACGGATTTCCATCTTGCCTTCTCGATTGAAGAAACAAGACATCCCAATCATCTGAGTCATGGAGCTTAACATATCCCTGAATGAAAGTTTCTTTCCTTCAGGCACTTGCTCAACATGGTAACGCATGGCGCTGATTCCGAAATAGTCATTCGCTAACTCAATGCCTGTTTTCAGGCAGATTTCCTGAACAACCTCTCGTACTTCAGCTGGAAAATGCAAGTCCGTCACATACTCACGATTGAGCTTGAACATACCATCCATGAGTTCAAGCGTGGTTGTGTTTCGGTTTCGGTCAATCTCAATATCATTGATGAAGTATTCCCCCATCTTAACCCACTGGTAAGTATTCCCAACCAGTAGACCAATCTCAGGGTGTAGGATATCCAGTTTATTGAATGTGGTTATGATACTGGTAAAGGTAATTTTACCGCTACCAGCACAGGTTCCACCGGGTTTGTATGTATCGCCTTTGATATAGCCATACTCAAAACTAGCCTCTTTGATATCTCGTGAAGCATAATCACCAACACGGATAGCCAGCGTCCTGTCCTTAGCAAACATGGCTCTGTCAAATTGTCGTCTAGTTAAAGCGTCCATTTTCTTACCTCTCTACCAGATTAAATTTAGCGCCAGACCAAGGTTTAAACTTCTCAGTAAAAGAATAGCTTGGAGCCGTTCTATCGCCGACGTAAAAAGTCCCAGTCGTCTGACCTTTAACAGGGTCAGGATATGAAACTTCAAAAAAGACTGCTGACACGGCATTTAAAAGCTGACTCATTTCTTCCTGAGTCAGCATGCCCCATTCACAGTCTAATTTACGTTTGGTCGTGATACGGTCACGAACCATATCGCCATTGGCATTACGCCCCGTCTCTCCATCGATATCTTGAATACCGACCTGAAAAGATTTGGGAGGCTTCACAGCCACCCCATTGATTCTCAATTGTGCCATTTAACCTCCTAAATCTTGAGCAAGGTTTGACCTGCTCGTTCATGTTCTTTGTTAATTTCTTGGATGGCCACCCGTCCGAACTCATGGCCTGCGATTTGGATAACGATGTCGCCATCGCCAGAAAATCCACCTTGCGGACCAACACCAGCCATGGCATTTACTACCGCACTGCTGACAACTCGTCCTAGCGTTTGGATAAAGCCTGTATTTTCAAGTGGTACGACCGCCTCTTTACCTGCTTCACCAATCATGGCAATTGTTGGACTATCAACGATACCACCACGGGCAAGACGAGGGAGGCTAACTGTACTTACGCTACCAACCCATCCTAGACCAGGTAAGTTTCTGACAACGCCTAAAACTCCATTAATCATTCCGATGAAGCCATTGACTACATTTTCAATCGTTCCAAGAACCGCATTGACCGCACTCTTAAACGCTCCACCTACTGCCTCACCGACCATCTGACCAGCATTAACGAAGATACTTTTAACAGTATCCCAAACTCCACTAAAGAAGTCTCCGATAGAGCTGAAAGCATCTTTTACTGCGTTGTATGCATTAGTAAACATCTCACCAAACCAGTTTGAAACATCGGATAATGCATTAGTCACATCTGCCCATCTCTCGCCAAACCATGAACCTAGTTTGCTAAAGATGTTTGTTAGACCAGTCCAGGCTTTTTGGAACATATCTGTAAACCATGCCCCAATATTGGCCAAAGCACTAGTCACATCCGCCCAACGTTCTCCGAACCATGAGCCGAGTGGTGTGAAGATATTAACGATAGCATCCCATGCTCCTTGGAATACACCAGAGAACCACTCTCCGATACCAGAGAAGATGTTGACAATAGCATCCCATCCTTGCTGGAACTTCTCGCCAAACCATTGACCTATTGGCTCAAAGATTTCTTGAAGTTTCGTCCATAGATCGCTGAAAAATTCGCCAATCGCTTGACAAATATCACTGATAAAATCACATAGTCCTTGCCATGCAGTTTTAGCGAACTCGACAACAGTGTCCCAGTTTTGGTAGAGCAAGACACCTATAGCAATTAAAGCTGCGATTGCTGCGATAACTAAAGTTATCGGACTGGTCAATACCGCAATAGCTCCATTGAGTGCCCATGTTGCGGCTGCTGCAACTCCTGCTGCAACTGATTGAGCGATTTCCGCTGCTGCTGCAAGCCCCATTTGTGCCGCATGAACACCCCAAGCTAGTGCAGATTTACCAAGTTCTAGAGCAGTTTTTCCTAACTCTACAATCAATTTACCTGAATTGACCACAAAGTCTTTTGCATACATCGCATTCAAATAGATGGTTTCTCCGAAGCTGACCAATTTATCAAATGTCAAAGCTTTCAAAGCTAGTCCAAGATTTTTAATTCCGCTAACAATAAAGGAAACCTTGCCACTTAATAGTTCGAATGCCCCTGCAAGTCCTCCAGCTTGTTCAGCCCAAGACAAGAACTTAATTCCTTGCCATACGGTTGCAAGCGTGCCAATCACACTAGCGATTGTGGAGATAATCTCTTTATTTTCTTTACACCAATCTGAAAAAGCAGTAAAACCATCAGCCACTAGCTTGATTGTATCAGCTAGCAACTTCAACGCTTCTAGTATGATACCGCCTAGTAAATCAGCAACAGTTTCAATACTGATACCGAATGTGTTAGACAAGAACTCAGCAAAAGGCTTCCAACTTCCTTCCCAAAGTATTTGAATAATATCAATTAGTCCGTTAAAAGCATTAGCAATAGAGTCAATAGCAGGGGCTACATGTTCATCGTAGACACTACTCAATCCATCGCCAAACTTATCAACAACACTCTCAATAGTTTCAAATATCGGAGCTACAATGTCCAAAAGACTTTGAAGCATTGATGAAATTTTAGGAGCGCTTGTCACAACGACTTTTTCAAAACCTTTAAACAGACTTCCTGCTAATTTACTACCAACTTCAACAATGGTAGATGTCAAACTCAACAGAGTTGACACAATCGCGCTACCTATACGAACCGCACCAGTTGAAGTAATGACGTCGTAGAAAGCACTAGAAAAGGCCTGAGCGATATTTCCGACAGCCTCTGCAATGTTACCAACATTATCAAATAAAGCGACTAGCGCCCTGATAATGCGTTCTTTCTGCCTTTCAAGGCCGTTTGCAATACTTTCGGTAAGGAGTACACCAATACCAACTCCGATAGTGGCTAACGAACCAGCTATTTGACCCAAAGCATAAGCGATTTTTTCAGTCATGCGGTTAAAGGCATTTACAACCCTTGGGTCAGTAGCGATTTCTTCAAGAGTTTTCTTGATTCGTTCTAAAGCAGCTTTGATACGCTCTAAGCCTTCTGGTCTAAAGGCTGCATCAAAACCTTTTTTGAAAAGGTCAAACAATCCTTTCAACTTATCCCCAAGACCATCAAAAATACTCTTGAATTGGTTGCCCATGTCTGTCAACTCGACTTCTGGCAAGATGTCTTTGAAAGGTCCGCCACCGCCTCCCTTTCCTTTACCACCTTTGCCTCCGCCACCGCCTCCAGAACCGCCTGCATCGTCGTCTTTTGGTTTTTGCAAGATGTTAATCTCATCAAATCCCAAAAGACCTAACAACTCTTTAGCAGCTTTCTTAGCGTTTTTGGCTGAGTCTCCAAGATTGTCAGCAAGTCCTCCTGCTGAATCTCCAGCGTCGCCTACTGCGTCAGCAAGGTCTCCTGCTCCGCCTGCAGCGTCTTTCATGGCGTTACCCATGTCTCCAACTGCTCCACCAACACCATCTTTCACTGTTGCTTTCTTGTTAAACATTAAAGCGATAAACTCAGCGAGTTTAGCAGTCACGTTCTTCAAGACCATAGCAAAAGAGTTCAAGACAGGCATAATCGCATTGATAATCGGTAACATAGCATTACCCAGATTTAATGCACTATCTTTCATCAGCGATTTAAACAAGCTGATACTACCGTTAACTGAGTTGGATAAGGTATTTCCATACTTAGCTGTAGCCTGCTCCAAGATAGCCATTAGGCGGATTTGTTGCTGGGTTTGATAATCCAACTGTTGCCAGCTCTGTCCGTTTGCGAACTTCTTAAAGGCTTCAGTAGATTCAATCATAGCCACATTGACGTTGATTCCTAGGTCCTCAATTGCTTCGGTGTTCCCTAGTAAACCTGAACGGATACGCTCCATAACGTCAGTGATACTACGCCCTGAACCTTCAGCAACAACTGCCGATGTCTGCAACATCTTAGCAGTATAAGCGCTTAGCTTGTTGGTGTCTTTGATAAATCCTGAAAATAGGTTTGAGTAAACCGCACCGTAGTTAGTAGCCTCACCCACACCCATATTCATAGCGTTGGCATTATCGTTAACCCATTTTAAGAAAGATTGCGAACTCTCACCCATCTGTCGCTTGATTTGGTTCATAGACGCTGCTACTTCAAGAGCTGTCTGCGTTGAATACATCCCAACATCAAGCAATTTCTTACCAAGAATTGCAAAACCAGCGAACTTAGCTAGCTTGCCAAATGCACTACCGATTGAGTTCGACTGTTCACGAACTTTAGCAGTGGCATTCTTCACTTGGTCAGATGTTCCTTTGACCTGATTCTCGACTTCTTTCATCTTCTTCCTGAAAGGCGCTATCTCAGCGTCAATCATGACTTTTAATTCGTCAAGAGTTGCCATTCATTTCCTCCTTTCTTTTGCGATTGTGTCTTTCTGCAAATTCACGCATCCGTTGCTTATGCAACAAAAGTGCTTGTCTTTGTCGTTCTTGTTCTACCGCTTGCTGTTCTTCTACAAACAATTCAGGCGCATACTCCCAGAACTCAAAGACCTTAGCATCTTTGGATAACAATAAAGAAACGTGATTGGAAATCATCTGAGACAGTCTATATGAGTCAATAATCTTTTCTTTACGCTCTTGGGTTTTAACACGGTTGTAGCTTTCAATCATTTCCCTGATTTCAAGCACCGTTAAATCCCAAAAATCAAGAGGCTTACCACCAATGTCTAAAAACATAGGGTAAAGCCTCTCAATAATCTGCGTTACCGTTAAGATTACTCGACTACTGTCATTTTCTTCTTGGAAGTTTTCTTGTTCTTGCTTCCTCGTGGAGTAAAACCCGATACTTCAAAGAGTGGCATTAGAACCTCTGTCATGAAGGTTGTTTGGTCTCCACCGTTGTCAACGTATTCATCGTACAGATCGTAGACATCCTCAAGAGAATACCCATTCTCATACTTTTGTAATGCTCCGTGAATCAAAAGCAATACAACTTTCAAAGGAGGCAAAGGAAACTCTTCACCAGCTTCAGGCATGAAGATTTTCAGTAAGTTCATGCCGATTTTTTCTTCAACTTTTGCTGCTTGATGAGATGAAAGTCGTAGTTTCAACTCTTTCTCATCGCTAATCTTCCAAATTGAGTAAGATAGTGCCATTTAATTAACCTCCAATACCGTCTACAAATTCCAACTCTGACTGCAAAGCAATTTTAAGGGTAAACTCGATAACGGCATTGACACCGCCACCGCCAAGCTTAACAGATACTTGACCTTCAAAATGCACTTTAGTGTTGTCTGGGTAAGTTTGCTCAAAGAAAAGTTTTGTCTTGTTGTCTGCCGCTTTACGCAATACACGATAAGGAGCATTTTCGTTATCGTTCTTGTAAGAGAATTTGTATTCCAATTCCCCTGCATCACCGATACCAAACTCATACTTCTTAACTTTATCTTCAAGAGTAGTGTTCTCTACTTTTTCAGGTTCAATACCAAACTCTGGTACTTCTTTCAACCCAGCAAGTTTAGTATAAGTTCCTTTAGCTGTACCATAAGACAGCGTAATTCCATTTGCTAACATGTTTAATTCTCCATTCTAAATTGAAAAACAAGCTCTGAGTGTAAGTCAACGACACCTTCAAAACGCATGACCTTATGTCTCAAATGAGACGGATCTGGCACGTCTTGGCAGTCGGTTCTTCGCAAACCTAAAGACTCAAAAATCTGATTGATTTTAACAGCTAAATCACTAGTGCTGGTATCATCAAAGATATCTACCTTGTAGCGGATAGATGATTTTTGTTCCTGGTCATCAAACCATTCACCCGGCTTGTTTTGTTCTTCTAAAAAAATAACGACTGGAAAAGTCTCCCAATCGCTAGGATAAGTATCAGTCACATTATCTGCGACCTTTTGCAATTCTTTAAAAATAACAGGCTTGATATTGATCATTATATTTGTTCTCTTATCTTTCTACGCACATAATTCGAAATATTCTTAGACACACGCTCTTGATTGTCTCTCAAAGCTGGATAAAGATAAGGCTGGGCAGGTTGACCATACATCTTGTAGAACTCCCCAATTTTTTGAAAATGGTAAGGTCCTACATCGATTTGGTCTTCATGCACATACCAAGGACTAGACCTGTAAGACACACTAACCTCTGGGGAGATACCTGAATGGCTAGCTTGTCCTTTTGGTCCTGTTCCAAACTCAACATAAGAAGCGTAGTGCAGATTGGTGTAAACCTCTCCTATAGCCTTATCTCCGTCCATTTTAACCCTAGTCTTAATACTATTTCTAAGTTCTCCATTGTTCCCTGGTGCAAGTCTTTTAGCATCGGCTTGAACAATGGTTTTGGCTGCATGATGAACCGCCTTTGAAACAATATCTCGTTGCGCAACATCTGACAGCTTTCTGAACTTAGCTATAAGTTTATCTGCCCCTAGTAGCTCTGACACGCTCTAACTCCAAAACTTGATGATGTGTGTAGACCTTTTTAGAAATAACCCTATGAGTCACTTCCGTCGGGCTATCGATACATACGCCATCCTTTACTTTGATAGTAGCTGACTTGTTGGCATTTGCGTTCAAAATATCATTGACACGCTCGCCATACAACTCAGATTGTAATTTGCTACTAGCTGGCCACAATTCAAGACGGACTGTCTCAGCTCCCTTGGCATATCCTTCTTTTGCGACACCTTCCTCAGTGACAGTCTTTTCAAACCGTCGCATTGGATAAGGTTTCAGTCTACTCTGCTTCAAAAACATGGCCTGCCACCCTTGCTAGTCTGTGCATGCGGATACGCTGTAGAAGACCCGTAGACAGGCCGTTTTCTCCGTAGACTACTGCTATACCACCCTCGGTCCTAGAGTGCTCTCCTTCCGCTCCTGAGCGGTTGTGGAGCTCGATAGCAACCTCAGGTATCAAAAGACTTAAAGCAGGCGTCAAAGATGTGCGATTCGTCTCTGACAAGATAAGATTTGTAGCCCTTGTTTGGAGCAACATGAGAAGCTGAGTATCTTCTTCGCCTGTCATTTTCTTCAGCAACTCTATAGACATATCAATCCTCTTCTAAGAACTCAGGTTCAGGATGGATTTCCTCAAGAACATCTGAGATAGCGACACCATTGCTAGCAAAATTGCCAGCCAGCTCGGCATAGCGCTCCTCAGTAATCTCAAGTTCCTCTCCTTCCAGTCGTTTCACATTTGATTCCCAATCATAGAAATCTTGTTTGATTTTAAATTTCACTTTTTAAATCCTCCAACACCTCTACAATTTCGGCTTTTGATAACTTATAGGCGCCAGCTATGCCAGCTTCTTTAGCTAGATTCTTCAACTCTTCTAAAGTCTTATTCTCTAAATCAGAATACTAGCTAGCCTGCTCCTCTTGGATATAATGACGTCGTAGCAATAAGCTCATATCGTCACCTCTTATTCACCGAATTTTACAACTCGTGTAGGGTCGTAAAGGTAAACACCATAGTGTTCATCACCAGTAATGACTGTTGTCTTTTTAAGGATGTCACGGTCTGTTTCAATAGCCACATCACGTTTTAGCAAGATGACGAAAGCACCATATTTATTAGCATCATCTGTCTGAGTTTGACTAGGAGAGACTTTGACGATAAAGCCTTTACCTTCATCAACTTTTTTAGAGCGTACAATTTGCACACCAGCTGCTTCACCGAACGTTCCGGATACAACCATATCTGCGCCAAGCTCTGAACCTTTAGTCCATTCTTTTGCTACGTCAGTTTTTAGCTTGATAGCATCTTTAGGGTTGATGATAGCAACATATCGCGCATCTTCTTCGTCCTCAAAAATCTCAAGAGCTTTATCAATAGTCGCTAGAGTTGTTGGAGCCTCTGCAACGTGCTGTGTTGCAGTCTTAGCTACTGCGACCAAATCATTATCAATCTTGTTAGCGATAGCCAAACCAAGCTGGTAGGTAGCTTGGCCTAGTGGGTCTCCAAGACCTGACAAAAGAGCTTCATCGGTAACTTCATAACCTTTAGCAGCCTTTTTGATGGTCATAGTGGTCTTTTTAGTAGTCAATTGGTCTGGAGAAATAGCTTGACCTTCTCCAACCTCTGTCGCATCTCCTGCGTACTCCCATGCTGGAACTGTTAGAGTGTCCCCTGGCTGTCCTTCAAGCTCTGTTTCCACATAAGCAAGTGGAGTGAATTTAATCATTTTAGGTAGTTTAGCGGAAACCATGTCCGCCATCACTTCTGGGTTAACCATAGTGGCTAATTTAGTTTGTCCTGCTGTCATTTATTTTAACCTTTCAATTTATTATAGAGTTCTGGGTTCTTTTGATAAAGTTCATTTCGACTCTGATAACCCATACGAGCAAATTCTTCTTTTGTGATACCGTCACTATCGACTGGCGCTTGTTTCATTGGGGCTCCGCCTTTTAGCTTTTCTTGTACGCCTTTTTGCACGGCTTGCTCCCATGATTTCTGCAATACAGCGACAGACTCAGATACCGTCTCTGCGCTTGTCAAATCAACTACATTTACTAACTCAACAGGTAAGTCACGTTCACTTAGCATTGCTTTAGCTTCTGCGGTCAATTCTTTGCGAGCAATAGCCTTTTCACGGTCAGCTAGTTTTTGCTCACGCTGATCCAACTGATATTTCTGTTTCTCATCAGCGTTCATCTTAGCAAGCTTTTTAGCTTCATTTTCCTTGGCTTCTTGCTCAGCTTCCCATTTAGAGCGCTCGGCAGATAGCATCTTACCGATTTCAGCACGAGTGAAAGTTCGTTCGTGCTTTTCTTCTTGCACTGTATCAACATTTTCTTGAGTGTCGACAGTCTCAGTTGATTCAGTAGATACAGTTGCATTGATTTCTTCTGACATAATTGTCCTCCAGCGATTACGTCGCCACTCGATAGTCTCGCTTTACGTCCGGCGACGGAACAGTACAGCTTTTATTGTCATCGGTACAGTTTGGACAATATAAAAACCGTCTCTATTTCGATGCGGTTTATAGCAATTTACAGTGATTTATAGCAGTCTGTTCCTGCCAGTCAAGATGTTGGATCACCTCCTAGATACTAGCTAAAATATTCAGATACTCTACTTCTTCGTAAGTTTCTGCAAAAATATCTGGTTTGCATGGATAAAATTCACCTTGAACTCCTTTGATAACGTAGTCACCTTCTGTTGCAACCATCAATCCTTCAAGCGTTTCTATTTTTAGAACTGGATTATCCAAATCAGCATAATCAACACGAACTGGATCTAATCCTAATTCTGACAATTTCAAAATTGATTCTTCCGTATCTGTAAACTGTACAGCCTCAATCACTACTGGTTTTTTACGGTATTTCATCTGCTTTGTTCCTTCCTTTTAAGTTTCTATAAGGATAACTTCGCAAGCTACCACTGAAATTCTTTTTACTTCAAAATCACAATCAAGAAAATCCTCGGGATAACCTCCTTCTAAATCTTTATCGTTGTGACAAACCGAGATACAGCATTCTTTATCAATTGTTTTTACAAAGTTCTTTGACTTTCATTTTCTACACCTTTTCCCCGTCTTTCGCAACATACTTGCTATACCATTCTTTATACGTCATATCAGCAGGTACTAGCTCGGTCTTACCTGTTTCTGGATTCCTTGCTCTGCGCTTCA
>ERZ772997.263-NODE-263-length-19437-cov-3.37277_pt1 | contig 19437 bp, 13 predicted proteins | sample MGYA00511127_ERZ772997 | MGnify/ENA primary metagenome ERZ772997 (study PRJEB29015, sample SAMEA2738070) | human oral metagenome | biome: human oral; feature: human-associated habitat; material: saliva | place: China | collected 2215 ... | reverse complement strand
GGTGTGGCCGATGAGGCCCTTCTCTCCCAGGCCCAGGTCGAGGCACATTTTGGGGATCTGGGTGGTTTTACCGGAGCCGGTTTCACCCGCGATGATGACGACCTGGTTGTCGCGGATCGCGTTCATGATGTCTTCGCGGCGTTCGCTGACGGGCAGCTCTTCGGGGTAGGTGATGACTTCGGGGATGAGCGGCTCGTAGCGGCGCGGTGCCGGGCGGTTCTGCTGGTTGCCCTGCTTACGGGCGCGGTTGTTACCGCCTCCGCGTCGGTTGGAGCGGGAGGCGTTGGCGCTGCGTTCGGAGGCACCGCGGGAGGAGTTCTTGCGGTCTGCGTTGTTTTTCTGTGCACCCTTCTTCGAGGCGCCGTTTTTTACCGCGTTGCTCTCAGCGGTTTTTGCACCGGTCTTTTCGCCGGTTTTTTCGGAGGATCGTACCTTTGCCGCGTGGATTGCGGCTGCCATGCTCGCCATGGTGGGGGCGGTGCGGGGGGCCTTAGAAGTATCTGCGTGTTTCTTCGTGGATTTCTGCTCAGACATATCCTATCCAGTGTACTCGCCTTGCCCGCGGCGGGCTTGGGGTGTGCTTTGTTTGTCATATTTGGGTTTGTTCGCGGGAACCCTGTGTGGGTAGCGGGGGAATGATGGCCCTCAAAAGGGTAGTTAAGATACAATAAATGACACCAAATGCTATCTAGATAGCTAATAAATATTCATCTGAATTATATGCACTACAGATGCGAATTAACTGCGCCTCTTAACTTTCTTTCGATAGTTTCGTTCAACTGCTACAGTGGTGAATAACACAGTAACGAAGGAGTGACTATGCCATCACCAAAGACGTACCCGGCAACACGTGCTGCAGTGTTGGATTGCTGCGAAGATGGGCAGCAGGAAGAAATTCACCACCGCTGCGAAGAACTCTTCCAAGCCCTCGTTCACGCGAGTCTGCGCACCCACTTCGACCGCCTCAGCGCCGAAGAAACCCTCTACCTGGTGACCGGCGACGGCGAGCGCGTACAGATTTCTCCCGAAATGTACGGACCCCTCACCTCCGTAGCGCGCGCATTCGCCGACCGCAAGGATGTCTGCGTGGTACGCCAGGACCGCCTGATGACCACGCAGGAGGCAGCGGACTACCTGGGCGTATCCCGCCCGACCGTTGTTCGCCTGCTGGAGCGCGGAGATATTCCGTTCGAGCGCATTAACACGCACCGTCGCGTTGCTTTTGATGACCTCGAACGTTACCGCCTTGAGCACGAATACGTGAACCGCCGCGTTCGCTAAACCCGCATCTGGTCAATCACCGTCTGAATCATTCACCGTCGAATCAATCACTCTGATGAGACAGCACGGTTCAGAAATTGCAGCATCTGCTGAACAATCTCGGGGCTAAAACAGCGCGAATCCCCGTGTTCGGCATCCGGAACCAGCACCAAATCGGTAGGCACCTGCCGCGTGCGCAGCGCCTGATACACCCGCACCGATTGCTGGTACGGCACACACGAATCACTAATACCGTGCACGAGCATGAGGGGCGTGGCACCGCCGCTTGCACCCTGTGCTAAGGCACTTTCGAACTTATTCACTCGTTTCTGGGAGCGTACCGCATCGATAGGATGCGCACGCTCCCAGTTCTTTTGGGCACGCTCGAGGCAGACACCCGGAACCACCCGCTCACCCTTGGAAGCGTCAAGAACAGACGCGTCTGCGGGCACCGGGTAGGTGCTTCCCAGCAGTCGCCATTCGGCGCCATCGTCCTCGGGATGATCGAGAGCGTAGCCCGCCAGGGGACGATCGGTGAAGATAGTCCTCAAATCGCTGACCCCGTAAAACGAAGCCGCCGCCGCCACCTGCGAACTATGGGACGGGTAGGCGCTTGCCGCCCTGCCTTCAAAGTATTCCTCGTGCTCGGGCGTGCTCGCAGAATCCTCAAATACAGAGTCCCCAAACGCAGAGTCCCAAAGGACAGAGTTACCGGCGGCGGAATCTCCCGTATGCGCAACCATCATGCTCAGGTGCCCGCCGGCGCTTCCACCCGCTACCGCAATGCGCTGCGGGTCGATACCGAACTCGTGCGCGTTGGCGCGGAAGAAACGCACCGCCTCCTTCACATCGTGCAGAGCGCCCGGGAAGAGCGCCTGATGCGAATACCGGTAGTTAATGGATGCGACCGCCCAGCCTGCCTGCTGAAAAGCGGCGCGCATGAGCGCCTGGGTGTTGGGCTGCTCCCCGGTGGGGGTGCGCAGGACGGTGTCGCGTAGGGCCTGGTTGGTGCCGAAGCGCCAGGCGCCACCGTGAACCCACACCAGCAGAGGCGCGGGGGAAGAAGGCTCGGTAGCTGAAGTTTCAGCAGTTGAAGCTCCAGCAGCCGCGGGGAAGAAGTCGTAGGCGAACGCCTCGCGAGTTACCGGCGACTGCGCACCGTAATCGGGTAGCGAGTGTGCATCGTAAAAGCCCGCCTCGCGGTAAAAACCGGAGCGGTACTCGGTACGCTCAACATTCGGCACGCCCTCAGCGTGCGGTGCGCCCTCAATCTTCGATGCGCCCTCGGTGTTCATTGCGCTCTCAATCTTCGGCGCGCTCTCAGAAGTCTGCATGGATCAGCGCCGCGTTAGGGAACCAGTACGATCTTGCCGCGGGTGCGCCCGGCCGCCACCAGGGCGTGAGCCTGCGCAGCCTGCGAAAAATCAAGCACCTGATCCACATGTACCTTCAGCAGGCCCAAGGACATCAGCCGGGCAATCTCCTGCATCTGCACACGGTCCGGGTGAACCGTCAGCCACTGCGCCTCAAAGCCGCGCTCACGCGCCACATCCAACGGGTCGGGGCTGGTCAGGGTCACAATACGGCCGCCGGGAACCAGCACCTCCAGCGAGTCGAGGAAGGTCTGCTGACCGGTGGAATTGAGCACCACATCCATGGTCTGACCCAGTACGGCACGGAAATCTTCGGTGCGGTAATCAATGGGCTGGGCACCCAGCGAGCGCACAAACTCGTGGTTCGCCGCGGAGGCGGTCGCAAAAACCTGAGCGCCAGCCTGAGCCGCCAACTGAACGGCGAGGTGACCGACGCCTCCGGCACCGGCGTGAACGAGCACGCGCTCGCCCTCCTTCAATCGCACCACTTCGAAGAGCGCCTGATATGCGGTCAGCGCCGCCAGGGGAGCGCCACCCAATTGTGCGCAGGGAACATCGGCGGGCACCTTCACCAGCTGATGCGCCGGGGCGAGAACATACTCGGCGTACGCACCGGCGGGGGAGGGGAAAGAAACAAGACCAAATACGCCGTCGCCCACCTTGAAACCGGTGTAGTCACCGGCGGTAGCAACCACGGTGCCCGCAACATCCCAGCCGGGCACGAAGGGCTTGTATGAGGGATCCGCCAGCTGGGCGGCGGGACCCAGACCCTTGCGAGTGGTCACATCAATCGGGTTCACACCGGCGGCAACCGTCTTGATGAGCACGTGACCGCGCACCGGCGAGGGGATGGGCACGTTTGCTTCGTGCAGAACGCTTTCGTCGCCCCATTCGGTGAGCTGAATCTGGCGCATGGTGGTCATCGGGTTACCTCCGCTGTCGTGACTTGGGCCGTGCTGATGTGAACGGTGTGCGCGTTTCCCCATTCTCTCAAGGCGGTTAGCGTTGCCACAATAGGCAGGCGGGTAGTGTCCACCCTCTGAGGTTTCCTGCCTCTGAGGTTGAAGGGAGGGAGCCCCCCCCCCGGCATGAGCCCGCCTGGCGTGGGCAGTTAAATAAAAAGGAGCCGATACCCGAACAATACGCCTCGGATATCGGCTCCCGTGTTCCCTCTCGAATAAGAACATCGTGCCCCTGAAAGGATTCGAACCTTCGACCCCCAGTACCGGAAACTGGTGCTCTAATCCGCTGAGCTACAGAGGCAACCTCACCATGGTATCAGATAAGCACTAGATAAAGGGTCAGGCACCTGCCAAGGCTTGCTAGAATAGTTTGTTATGACTCCTGAAGAACTCTCCGAAGCCATTGCGCTTGCCCTTGAAGAAACCATTTCCTCCGGCCAGCTGACCCTCGTGGAGGGCGCTGAACTGCCCGCCGTCCGAGTGGAGCGCCCCAAGTCCCGCGAACACGGTGACTGGGCAACCAACGTCGCTCTGCAGCTCGCCAAGAAGGTGGGCAAGAACCCGCGTGAGGCAGCAGCTCTTCTGGCAGAGAAGATTGGTGCCATCCCCGGTGTTGCATCCGTAGATATTGCCGGCCCCGGCTTCCTGAACATCACCCTGGACGCCGCAGCTGCCGGTGAGCTTGCCGCCACCATCGTTGAGGCTGGCGAAGCATACGGCCGCAGCGACAAGTTCGCCGGTAAGACCATCAACCTTGAGTTCGTCTCTGCGAACCCCACCGGCCCCATCCACCTGGGCGGCACCCGCTGGGCTGCCGTCGGTGATGCGCTCGCCCGCGTCCTTGAGGCTGAGGGCGCTAACGTCGTGCGTGAATACTACTTCAACGACCACGGCACCCAGATTGACCGTTTCGTACGCTCCCTGATTGCCGCTGCCCGCGGTGAGGAGACCCCTGAGGACGGCTACGCTGGCGCGTACATTGTTGACATTAAGGACCAGATTCTGGCTCAGCGCCCCGACGCGCTTGAGGCTGAGAACCCCGAAGAGATTTTCCGCGAAATCGGTACTCACCTGATGTTCGATCAGATCAAGGAGTCCCTGGCGGCATTCGGCACCCACTTCGACGTGTTCTTCCACGAGAACTCCGTGTTCGAAGGCGGCAAGGTGGACGCCCTGCTCGAGACCATGCGCGAGAACGGTCAGCTCTTCGAGGCTGACGGCGCCTGGTGGATGCGCACCACCGACTACGGCGACGACAAGGACCGCGTGGTCATCAAGTCTGACGGCAACCACGCCTACGTGGCGGGCGATATCGCCTACTACCAGGACAAGATGACCCGTGCGGTAAACCCCGCCGACGTGGCGATTTACATGCTCGGTGCTGACCACAACGGCTACGTGGGCCGTCTGAAGGCGATCGCCCAGATTCTGGGCTACCGCGCCGACCAGATTGAGGTCATGATCGGTCAGCTGGTGAACCTGGTCAAGGACGGCAAGCCCGTCCGTATGTCCAAGCGCGCCGGCACCGTGGTCACCCTCGAGGACCTGGTCGAGGCCGTGGGTGTTGACGCGGCCCGCTACGAGCTGACCCGCTACTCGGTGGACACCCCCATCGACATTGACCTGGGCCTGCTGACCTCCAAGAGCAATGAGAACCCGGTCTACTACGTGCAGTACGCTCACGCACGCACCGCCGCCGTAGCACGTAACGCCGCGGAGGCTGGCGTGAAGGTTGAGGACGGCGTGGACACCTCCCTGCTCGACTCGGCTGCTGACGGCGAGCTGCTGGCTGTACTCGGCCAGTTCCCCGCTGCTGTGCGTGATGCCGCGAAGTTCTACGAGCCGCACCGCGTGAACCGCTACCTGGAGCAGCTCGCTTCGGCGTACCACAGCTGGTACGGTGTCTCCCGCGTCGCCCCCAAGGCTGATGAAGAGGTCACCGACCTGCACCGTACCCGCCTGCTGCTGAACAATGCAGCACAGCAGGTGCTGGCTAACGGCCTGAACCTGCTGGGTGTGAGCGCACCCGAGCGCATGTAATACTCTCGTTTCAACCCCCGACCCCGTATGACCGGGGCGGGGGTTGAGCGTATGCCGGCAAAGATAGCTAAGAAAGAGACACGATGAGCGAAGCCCGCGCCCTCTACGCCCCCGAATGGCTCACCTACCCCGAGCATCCCGAGGCCCTGTCCCGCACCATCTGGACTGATTCCTTCACCCGCAATGAGCAGGGCGAACTCTGCATTGATGGCGTGACCGTCAGCGACCTGGTCGCTGAGCACGGCACTCCGCAGTACGTTTTCTCCGAGACAACTTTCCGTGCCCGCGCCCGCGCCTACCGCACCGCTTTTGAGCAGGCTTTCGCCGCGCACGGTGCGAAGGTGAGCGTCTACTACGCCGGCAAGTCGTTCCTGTCCACCGCGGTGGCGCGTTGGGCGACCGAGGAGGGCCTGTGCCTGGATACCGCCTCCGGTGGTGAGTTGGCGTTGGCTCTGCGTGCACAGGTGCCGGGTGCGAACATCGCCCTGCACGGTAACAACAAGTCGGAGGCTGAGATTGCCCGCGCGATCCGTAACGGCCTGGGTCGCGTGGTGGCTGATTCGGTGGACGAGCTCAAGCTCATTGAGCGCGTGTACGCAGAGCTTGCCGCCGAGCGTGTGGCTGAGGGGGAGGAGCCTTACGCCCCGGTTCCGGTGCTGATTCGCATCACCCCCGGCGTGCATGCCTCGACCCACGAGTCCATTGCGACCGCGCACGAGGACCAGAAATTCGGCATGTCCCTGCAGCCCGGCACCGCCGCGTTCGCCGGTCTGGAAGAAGCAGAGATGGAGCACTGGGGTGTTGAGGCGAGCGATTCTTACGCGGCGCTGGCTGCCGCGATTCTGAATACGACCGATTCCCTGGATTTCCGCGGTATTCACTGCCATATCGGTTCTCAGATTTTTGAGGCGGAGGGCTTCGAGCAGGCGGCGACTACCGCCTTGGAGTTCATGAACCGTCTCAACCGTGACCTGGGCGTGACCCTGCCGGAGCTGGACCTGGGTGGCGGCTACGGCATCGGCTACACCGAGGCGGATCACCCCCGCTCCATTACCGAGGTGACCGAGTCGATTGCCGCTTCCGTGGCGGCGACCTGCGAGCGTCTGGGCATGGCGATTCCGCATATGTCTTTTGAGCCGGGCCGTTCCATTTCCGGTCCTTCGGGCGCGACCCTGTACACGGTGGGCACCATCAAGAACGTGAGCATTGAGGATGAGAACGGCGAGATTCGCGTGCGCCGCTACGTTTCGGTGGACGGCGGTATGAGCGATAACGCCCGCCCGGTGCTGTACGAATCGGATTATTCGGTGACCCTAGCGAATCGCGCCCCGGCGGGGGAGCAGGTGCTCTCTCGCGTGGTGGGTAAGCACTGCGAGTCTGGCGATGTGGTGGTTCGCTACTGCTACCTGCCTGCTGACCTGCAGGCTGGCGATATTCTGGCGGTTCCGGCGACCGGTGCGTACTGCTATGTGCTGGGTTCGAACTATAACTTCTTGACTCGCCCGCCGGTGATTGCGACCGCGCAGGGGCAGCCTTCGCGCGTGATGATTCGCCGTCAGCGTGAGGAGGATATGTTGGCACTGGATATGGGTTCGGATATCTAAAGTCCTTAGCTCAGAACCCCAGAACCTCAGAATCTCAGAATCTCAGAAACCGTGAAGTTCCCGTCTCTGCAATGCGCGCCGTGAGGTGGCGGTTGCGGGCGGGGTCTTCACGGTTTTGTGTGTTCAAAACTTTGCAGATGATAAGGTTCACCTCATAACTGTGAGGGATACCTCATCTCAGAGAGTAAAAGTCGCACCTTGAGGCTGCAGCCCCGTCGCCGCCTCTTGATAAAGTGGTTGTTGGGTGCGTGCTCTGCGCCGCATCCGTGCCTTAGCCCGAAGAGATACCGGGGCGAACCCGGAACAGACCGTAGAAAGAGACTATCGTGGCTGAAAAGATCAAAGTAGCACTGCTTGGTGCCGGTAATGTCGGTTCCCAGGCTGCTCGCATCCTGGTGGAGGATAACGCCGTCCTTGAAAAGCGCATTGGCGCGCCCGTGGAGTTGATCGGTATTGCTGTGCGCGATACTAATGCATCCCGCCACTGGAACGCGGACCCCTCGCTGTACACCACCGACGCTGAATCCCTGATTGACGCGGCGGATGTGGTCATCGAGCTGACCGGCGGTATTGAGCCGGCTCGCACTCGCATTCTGCGTGCTTTGAAGGCGGGTAAGTCTGTGGTCTCCGGTAACAAGGCGTTGCTGGCTAAGCACGGTGTGGAGCTGCAGGCAGCCGCTGATGAGTCCGGCGCTCAGCTCTCCTACGAGGCTGCTGTTGCGGGTGCTATCCCGATTCTGCGCCCCCTGCGTGACTCCCTGGCTGGTGACCGTGTGACCCGCGTTCTGGGCATCATGAACGGCACCACCAACTACATTCTTGATCAGATGGACACCACCGGCGCATCCTTCGCGGACGCACTGGCTGAGGCTCAGAAGCTCGGCTACGCGGAGGCTGACCCGACTGCTGACGTTGAGGGCCACGACGCCGCGTCGAAGGCTGCGATTGTTGCTTCGCTGGCGTTCCACTCGACTTTCACCATTGATGATGTGCACACCGAGGGCATTACTTCCATCACCGCTGATGATGTTGCTGCCGCGGATGCTGATGGTTACGTCATCAAGCTGCTGGCTATTTGTGAGCGTGAGGGGGAGAACGGCGCGAACATTCGCGTGAACCCGACCCTGATTCCTCGTCAGCACCCCCTCGCCGGCGTGCACGGTGCGTTCAACGCTGTGTTCGTTGAGGCGGAGAACGCTGGCGAGCTGATGTTCTACGGTCCCGGCGCGGGTGGCGCTCCGACTGCTTCGGCTGTTCTGGGTGACTTTGTGTCCCTGGCTCGTCGTCTGGTGCTGGGTGGTCCCGGTGTTCCGGAGACTTCTCACGCGCAGCTGCACGCAACCAGCCTGGATAACGTGATTTCTCGCTACTCGGTGGGTGTTTTGGTGGAGGATCGCCTGGGCGTTCTGGCGAACATTACCCGCATCCTGACTGAGCACGGTATCTCTGTTGATTCTCTGCGTCAGTCCACTCCGAAGGAGGGTGTGGCTCAGATTCGTATGGTCACCCATTCGGCGAAGGATTCCGATTTGCGCCGTGCGATTGCTGTGATTGATGCTCTGGACACTGTGCGTGAGGTGAACTCGGTCATCCGCGTGGAGTCTGAGAAGCACTAAGCGCTGAGAATTACTGGGCGCGAAAGCGTCGTGCGGCACGCGCCGCTTACTAAACGTGCGATGCTCGCGTGTAGAAGCATCGCTCACTAACTAACCCGCGTACCCGCTACCGCGTCGAACCTATGGAAGGTTCGGCGGGCGGGGCGCCAAGATTGAAGGAGAAGCCAATGGCACACGTGTGGCAGGGCGTTATCAATGAGTACCGTGACCGTCTGCCTTTCGCGGACGATGTGAAGGCTGTGACCCTGGGCGAGGGTGGTACCCCGCTGATTCACGCGCCGGCACTGTCTGCTGAGACCGGTAACACTGTTTACCTGAAGTTTGAGGGTATGAACCCGACTGGTTCGTTCAAGGACCGCGGTATGACCAGCGCGATGACCGCCGCTAAGCGTGACGGCGCGAAGGCTGTTGTGTGTGCTTCGACCGGTAACACTTCCGCTTCGGCTGCTGCGTACGCTCTGCAGGCTGGTATGCGCTGTGCAGTGCTGGTTCCGGACGGCAAGATTTCCATGGGTAAGCTGTCTCAGGCTATTGCTCACGGTGCTGACATCATTCAGATTGACGGCAACTTCGATAACTGCCTGGAGATTGCTCGCAAGCTCAGCGAGAACTACCCGGTGTTCCTGGTGAACTCGGTCAACCCTTACCGTATTGAGGGCCAGAAGACCGGTTCGTTTGAGGTTGTTGACACCCTGGGTGATGCTCCCGATTACCACCTGCTGCCGGTTGGCAACGCGGGTAACATCACCGCGTACTGGAAGGGCTACAAGGAGTACTCGGAGCCTTACACCAACCGTGACGGTAAGGTTCTGGAGCCGGTTGCGACCAAGCGTCCGATCATGTGGGGCTTCCAGGCTGCTGGTGCTGCACCGATCGTTGCGGGTCACCCGATTGAGGCTCCTGAGACCATTGCGACCGCGATCCGTATCGGTAACCCCGCGTCGTGGGAGAAGGCAGAAGCTGCTCGTGACGAGTCTGGTGGCGTAATTGAGGCTGTCACCGATGAGGAGATTCTGGAGGCGCACCGCTGGCTGTCTGCCCGCGAGGGTGTCTTCGTGGAGCCGGCTTCGGCTGCTGGCGTTGCGGGTCTGCTGAAGAAGCACCGCGCCGGTGAAGCTCCCGAGGGTAAGACCATCGTGATTACCGTGACCGGTCACGGTCTGAAGGACCCGCAGTGGGCTCTTGAGGCTGTTAACGGTGTGAAGGTTGAACCGACTAAGGCTCCCTTCGACGTGGTTGCTGTGGCAGATATTCTTGATTTGAACTAGTCTGTTCATACTACGATGTGCACTCCGTCCCGTGTTTGCGGGGCGGGGTGCACCTGCATGACAGCCCCTTTTTGTATCTTTCACCTATTCACTCATTACGTCACCGATCGCGAGGTTCTTCTCATGTCTTCCCTGCATATTTCTGATATTCCGGTGGGCGCGTCCGTTAAGGTTCGCGTTCCCGCTACGAGCGCTAACCTGGGTCCCGGCTATGACAGCATGGGTTTGGGCCTTGGCTTCTATGATGAGCTGGTTGTTGAGCGTATTGAGTCCGGTCTGGAGTTTGAGCTCAGCGGTGAGGGTAGCGCGGACGTTCCTCGCGATGAGAGCCACCTGGTTTTGCAGGCGATGAAGGCTGGTTTTGCGGCGGCTGGTTTGGACGAGCTGCCGCCGGTGAAGCTGATTGCTGATAATAAGATTCCGCATTCTCGCGGTATGGGTTCTTCGGCGTCGGCTATTGTGGCGGGTGTGGCTGCGGCGAGCGGTCTGCTGCCGGAAGAGCACCGTCTGAGCCGTGAGCAGATGCTGCAGGTTGCCTCCGATATGGAGGGTCACCCGGATAACGTGGCTCCGGCGATTTACGGCAACCTGTCGGTGTCCTGGGGTGAGATGGGCAACTGGAAGTCCCTGATTATTCCGGTGCATCCTGATGTTCACCCTGTGGTGGCTGTGCCCGATTATGAGGTGTCGACGAAGCTTGCCCGTTCGCTGATTCCTGCGCAGATGCCCCATGTTGAGGCGGTGGCGAACTCGGCTCGTGCGGCGCTACTGGAACGCACTCTCTCTGATGCTCCCGAGTACCTGATGGATGCGACCGTGGATTACCTGCATCAGGGTTACCGCGTGACCGCGATGGAGCCGTCGGCTGCGCTGGTGGCGTACCTGCGCGGTCAGGGTTTTGCGGCGGTGATTTCTGGTGCTGGCCCGACCGTTTTGACCTTTGCGCACGGCGATGAGCAGGTGCGACAGGTTCAGGAAGCGATTGCCGAGTTTGAGGCGACCCACCCGTGCAGCGCTATTGAGGATCGCCGCCTGAACTGGCGGGTTCTTCCCCTTGAAATTGATACTGAAGGTGTTATAGTTACTCAGTAGGACGTTATTAGTTCGTCCTACGTTGAGGTTCGCCCGTCGTTCAATGTAGACCGTCGATACTATCCTTCGTAACGTATTTCCGTTTCCCCTAATACCTCAGATGCTTTTGTATCTGGGCGGGAACCGGCAAGGTTCGGGGGAGTGCCTTTAGGATTCATGTCTTTCTTTATTTCTGACGCATAGGGGAAGACTTTTCTGGAGGTTCGGTTTCGCGGCGGGTGCCCTTTCAAAGTGACCAATCCATCCTCTTCATCTCGCGTAGATGGTTTGTATAGATGATGGTTTGGGCTTACCCACATTTGTGATAGAGCGCCTTATCTTCCGTGTGTGCTCGCTGTGTCTGAATCAGCGTGTACGGTAAGAGACGCGAATCGCCTCCAGTGCGGTTCGAGGGAGTCGAAGGTGCAGACTGCTGTTTTCTTTCGGCAGTGTCTAAACCTTTGACCGCGCTATAGCGCCCGCCCGATCTTTATTCTGAAGATTTTTCAGGGCTTATAACCAAAGGAATTGTAGTTGGCAAAGAATATTGTTGTCACCGATGAGTACGGTACGGCAGCTGCCGCACCGGAACTTGCAAACTTGAAGGTCGCGCAGTTGCGTGTCCTCGCCCAGCAGCTTGGTATCCGAGGCTATCTGAAGTTGAAGAAGGCTGAGCTGGTTCAGGCTCTTGAGGAGCATCAGCGTGGTGGCGCCGTAGCCGCTCCTGCTGCGCCCAAGTCTGAAGCACCCAAGTCTGAAGCGCCCGCTGAGGCCGCTGAAGCTGCCCAGGCTCCCGCTGCTGAGAAGGCTGAAGAGTCTAAGCCGCGCCGTACCCGCCGCACTCGCGCCCAGAAGGACGCCGAGGCGCAGGCTGAGAAGACCGAAAACGCTGAGGCTGCTGAAGCCCCCGCTGAGGGCGCTGAGAAGGCTGAAAAGTCTGAGAAGCGTACCCGCTCTTCCCGTTACGAGACTCCCGCTCAGAAGCGTGCGCGCGCTCGCCGTGCCGCTGAGGGTGAGGACGCATCGGCTGAGAAGTCCGAGAAGACTGAGCAGACCGAGAAGCCGGAGAAGCGTACCCGCCGCACCCGCACCCGTAAGGACGAGAAGCCCGCTGAGCTTCCTCCGCTGGATGTGCGCGCTGAGCTGGCTGCTGAGCGTATTGGCGAGCGTGCGGAGCAGGTTGACCTGCCCGGTAACTCTGCTGAGCTGAAGGCTACTACCGCTGACGGCACCGCGAGCCTGGACAGCCTGAACGCTGCCCTGGACATGACTTTTGGCACCCCCGACGGTGAGAAGAGCTCGAAGCGTACCCGTACTCGTGAGCGTCGCCGCGACCAGGACGGTGAGCGTACCGAGCGCCGCACTAAGCGTGAACGTAACGCGGAGCGTGCAGAGCGCAGCACTGAGCGTAGTGAACGTGCCGAGCGTAAGGCTGCTGAGCGTGCAGAACGCGCAGAGCGTGCCGAGCGTACTGAGCGCCGTTCCAAGCGTGACCGCCAGGCTGAGCGTGCTGAGAAGCAGGCTCGCCGCCGCGAGGAGAACGAGCCTCGCCTGAGCGAAGACGATGTGCTGGCACCGATTTCGGGTGTTCTGGACATTCTCGATAACTACGCTTTCGTGCGTACCACCGGCTACCTGCCCGGCACCAACGACGTGTACGTCTCCCTGGCTCAGGTGAAGAAGTACAACCTGCGTAAGGGTGACCACGTGCTCGGCGCGATTCGCGTGCCGCGCGAGGGTGAGTCGAACAACCGCCAGCGTTTCAACGCGCTGGTTCAGGTTGAGGCGATTAACGGTCAGAGCGTTGAGGAAGCAGCGAACCGCCGCGTCTTCTCGAAGCTGACCCCGCTGTACCCCAAGGAGCGTCTGCGCCTGGAGACCACCCCGAAGAAGCTGGGCACCCGCGTGGTTGACCTGGTCTCCCCGATTGGTAAGGGTCAGCGTGGTCTGATTGTGTCCCCGCCGAAGGCGGGTAAGACCCTCATGCTGCAGTCCATTGCGAACGCGATTACCGTGAACAACCCGGACGTATACCTGATGATGGTCCTGGTGGATGAGCGTCCTGAAGAAGTGACCGATATGCAGCGCACCGTCAAGGGTGAGGTTATTGCCTCGACCTTCGACCGCCCCGCTGAGGATCACACCACTGTGGCTGAGCTGGCGATTGAGCGTGCGAAGCGTATGGTGGAGCTCGGCTACGATGTGGTCGTGCTGCTGGACTCCATGACCCGCCTGGGCCGCGCATACAACCTGGCGGCTCCCGCATCCGGTCGTATCCTGTCCGGTGGTGTGGATTCTGCCGCACTGTACCCGCCGAAGAAGTTCTTCGGTGCAGCTCGCAACATTGAAGAGGGCGGCTCGCTGACCATCCTGGCTACCGCCCTGGTTGAGACCGGCTCGAAGATGGACGAAGTGATCTTCGAAGAGTTCAAGGGCACCGGTAACATGGAGCTGCGCCTGTCCCGTCAGCTGGCGGATAAGCGTATCTTCCCGGCGGTTGATATTAACGCTTCTGGTACTCGCCGCGAGGAGAATCTGCTCTCCCCGGATGAGATCAAGATTATGTGGGGTCTGCGCCGTGCCCTGGCGGGTATGGAGCCCGAGCAGGCTCTGGGCGTTCTGACCAACCAGCTGCGTAAGACTGAAAGCAACGTGGAGTTCCTTCTGACAGTTCAGAAGAACGGTCTGCGTCTGGTCGACTAAGGCTCGTATCTCACGCGCCCCACCTCCTGAACGTGGGTGGGGCGCGTGAGCCGTTCGTTTTGTGCATCCCCGTTGTGAGGGGTGTGAGATGTCTAGTGCCTGCCCGTGCGGCGTAAAGTGCGGGAGATGGAAGAGAGAACAGAATGTTTGAATCTATTCAGGTTCTGCTGGATGAGCACGCTGACCTGCAGAATCAGCTGGCCGACCCCGCTGTGCAGGCGAACCAGGGTAAGGCACGCCGTGTGGGCCGCCGTTACGCGGAGCTGACCGGTATTGTGACTGCGTACAACAAGTACACTTCGCTGAAGGATGACCTTGAGGCTGCTCGCGAGATGGCTGATGAGGATCCGGATTTCGCGGCGGAGATTCCCGGTCTGGAGGAGGAGCTGGAGGTTGCTCAGGAGAAGCTGCGCCGCCTGCTGATTCCGCGTGACCCGGATGACGGCCGCAACGTCATTCTTGAGGTGAAGGCTGGTGCCGGTGGTGACGAGGCGGCTCTGTTCGCTGGCGACCTGCTGCGCATGTACATGCGTTACGCCGAGAACAAGGGCTGGAAGACTGAGATTATTTCTTCGACCAGCACTGACGTTGGCGGCTACAAGGACGCCCAGATTGCTATTAAGGGCTCCTCGAATGAGCCTGCTGAGGGCGTGTGGGCGCACCTGAAGTATGAGGGTGGCGTGCACCGTGTGCAGCGTGTTCCGGCGACTGAGTCTCAGGGTCGTATCCACACTTCTGCTGCTGGTGTTCTGGTGTTCCCCGAGGTGGATGAGCCGGAAGAAATCGAGATTAACCAGAATGACCTGAAGATCGACGTGTACCGTTCTTCGGGCCCCGGTGGCCAGTCGGTGAACACCACTGACTCGGCGGTGCGTATTACTCACCTTCCGACCGGTATTGTGGTGGCGATGCAGAATGAGAAGTCTCAGCTGCAGAACCGTGAAGCTGCGATGCGCGTTCTGCGTGCGCGCCTGTTGGCTCACCAGCAGGAGCAGATTGATGCTGAGAACGCGGCGCACCGTGCTTCGCAGGTGCGTACTATGGACCGTTCGGAGCGTATCCGTACGTACAACTTCCCGGAGAACCGCATTGCGGATCACCGTACCGGCTACAAGGCGTACAACCTGGACGCTGTGCTGAATGGTGACCTGGAGCCTGTGGTTCAGTCCGCTATTGAGATGGACGAGGCGCACCGCCTCGCTCAGGTGGGCCAGGAACAGAAGTAGTCCTGTGCAGAAGTAGAAGTAGCTCTGTACAGAAGTAGTTCTGTATAACTTTCACGTGTGGCTTTGGGTTTGCGTTAGCAGACCGGTATAGGCGCGTGAGTTTAGCTTGATTGCTGAACTCGCGCGCCTTTTTTGCGTCCATCGCCGGGTATCGAGTGGTGAATGACCAAACGCCGCGCGCGTTTGAAAGCTTCACCCTAGACTGGAGATGTAGCTAGCCTGGAGGCGTAGCTAGCGTTGCCGCGGGGTTTATCGCGGGTGGTAGCCCCGGCAGCGGTGTTCTTTGAAAAACGAATAGAGAAAAAGGTGGAAGCCGCTTTAGGGGTGCCGGGCGGCGTAGCTCGGCACCGGTAATTTTTGAGATTTCGATACTGATGATTTTTGGTTAGCTATTGAGCGAAAGGCAGAGAATATGGGCGTTATTGTTGACCTTCAACCGGGTGATGGGATCCTTGTCGAATTTCGCGACGGTAATGATGGTAAGGACGGCAGAGGACTAGTGGTTTTGGAAGTTGCTGCGGTTGAGGGCTCAAAGTTCTCAGCACGGTTGCTGAACCGTTCTCGTCTTGGTCGGACTGCCGAATATTGGGATGATCGGTACGTCTTTACCGGCGAGGTGAGGGAAGATGATCCCCTGAAAGTTTGGTTGAAGTGTTATAACTGGGAAGGCAAGGAATTTGATGGTTATATGTCGTTCAGGTATGCGTTCTATTTGGGGGCGCCCCTTGACCAGACTACTGTCACAATGATGACGAGGGACGGAATCGGCCGAGAAATTGTGTGCAGGGCCGGAGATAATGTGCTGACCTCTGACGGTCCGCGTGTTGTGAAGGCGGTCTACGAGAACGTGGTTGTGGTGAAGGACCATAACTATGTTTATCTCGGTAGGTATCTGCAGAAGAAGCTGGGTTCTGACCACTGGCCGGATGCTAGGCACCGGCAGACGTGGAACTTTGGTGGTGCGGTGGCTTACATCCTGCCGATTACTCCAGAGGTGGCGAACTCCTTGAACGCTCTCAAGCATTCAAAGGAATATGCGGAGCTTCAAGAGGACCATCCGGAGCTTTTTGAAGGAATATACAGTGCTGGGAGCTACTGGTTCCGCTCGTATTTTCCGCCGCTGGCTGATGAACCGTATCCTTCTGAGCTTCTGAATGCTACTGCGCCTCAGATGCTGTTGGCGCTGGTGGATTCGGGGTACTTCTTTCACAAGCACACCGATCTTTCTGCCCCTGATAGCGTTCAGCCGGTTGACCCGTATAAGGTTTACCCGTCCTGGTACGAGGAACGAGACGCATGGAAAAGCCTGAGGCGTAGAGCAGCCCGCGTAGTGGCAGATTGGATAGAATCGCTAGCTAATGTACTTCGCGAGAAGACCGGGGAAGCTACTTCGTTTGAGGCTCGGCTATGGGAGGAACTGTCTTATCTGCAGGGAACATACGAATACCAGTCGACCGGGGTTCCCGGTGAAAAGTGTGATGTGGACTGTGACGCCAAATGCTCGCGTTGTGCTGGAGGCGACCCAAACTATCGAGGTGAGAATCTCTGGTACTAGGGCAGAGTATCTACGGGGGATTCGCGTAGACGCATAGCGTAGGGGAGGGGCGGTCGTGACAGGCTGTTATGGCTGCCCCTCCACCCTTGGCATAAGCGAACTTTGCTGGGGACTATTGTCTTCTTTTGGGGGACGGATAGTCCGGTCTGAGAAACCAGCTAAGGGCATCGACGAATTGGGGAATCGGAGGAATGGTACTCTGTGAGGTGCTACTTAGCGAAGAAATATCGATTGTGAAAGCAAACAATACGAGCTAGCGTAGCCGCCATTTAGGTTGTCTAACGGTAGCTCCTCTGATGAGGCTTCTCAGGACAGAAGAGAGCGTAAGGAGAGCTCATGAAGGTGAATGTGCACGACCCGCGCGGGGAAGAACTCGCGCAGGTACTCACACGCGCCACCGCGGCACTGGCGCAGGTGCCCAGCCCCCGCGTCGACGCCGAGCTACTCGCCGCGCACCTGCTCTACGACGGCTCACGCTCGCGCCTTCAGCACGCAGCGCTCATGGGGGAACGGCTCACCCCCGACCAGGTCGCAGAGTACGAGGCACTGGTCGCCCGCCGCGCCAGCCGCGAACCGCTGCAACACATCACCGGCTCCGCTCCCTTCTACCGCATAGAACTGGCAGTCGGGCCGGGCGTGTTCGTACCCCGCCCCGAGACCGAGCTACTCGTCGAAGAAGCCCTCAAAGTGCTCAGCGCACGCGCTAAATCAGCAAGCGGCACCGATTCGGTAACCGGTGCGCTACGCATCGTCGATCTGTGTACCGGCTCCGGGGCGATCGCCGCGGCAATCAAGAGCGAGCTGCCGAACGCCCAGGTGTTCGCGGTGGAACTCTCCGAAGACGCCATCCCCTACACCCGTAAAAACCTGGAGCCGCTCGGCGTGCACCTGGTGCAGGGGGACGCTCTCACCGCCCTGCCCGAGCTTGCCGGAACCTTCGACGCGGTGCTCTCGAACCCTCCGTACATTCCGCCGGCGAACGTACCCGCCGACCCGGAAGCCGCCCTGCACGACCCGGACATGGCGCTGTACGGCGGGGGAGAGGACGGCATGCAGATGCCCTCCGCGATTGCCGCCCGCGCCTTCGAACTTCTTGCCCCCGGCGGTCTGTTCATCATGGAGCACGACGACACCCAGGAAGAAGCCGTCGCCGAGCTCCTGACACGCATCGGCTTCGAGGGCTGCTACCCGGTGCGTGACCTGAATAATCGTCCGCGTCATAGCGTCGGTTATAAACCGCGCCCACTAGAGCCTTTAGACTAGTAAATGCACCACCTAGCCCGTGCCGGGCTGCGTGAAGGCAACGCGTCCGCCCCAGTAACCAGCCCAGAGCCCGTGAAATATGGCGAACCCCCGGAAGAGCGCTTCCACATGGCGCGTTGTGGGTGCCGGTGTCTCGCCGCATCCAGAAAAACATGAGAGAATAAGACCCGTGACTGCAAAGCTGTACCCCGTAACGACTGAAACCGAGACCCGCGAGGCGCTGGACGCCGCCCGCGAGGCCCTCAAGGCGCACGACACGATTGTGATGCCCACCGATACCGTCTACGGTATTGCCGCCGATGCTTTCTCGCATCAGGGCGTTGCCAAGCTGCTGGCAGATAAGGGCCGCGACCGCACCATGCCGCCGCCCGTACTGATCTTTGATCTTGCTGCGCTCGCTGGCGTGGTCGACGACGTTCCGGACGATATTTACGACCTGGGTGGCCGCTTCTGGCCCGGCGCGCTGACTATTATTCTTCACGCGTACCCGTCGCTGAGCTGGGATTTGGGTGAGACCCGCGGTACCGTTGCCGTGCGTGTTCCCGATGATGAGTTCGCCCTGAAGCTGCTGACTGAGCACGGTCCGCTGGCGGTTTCGAGCGCGAACAAGACCGGTCAGGAAGCCGCACTGGATGCGCAGACCGCCATGGAGTCCCTGGGCGAGGACGTTGCCGTGATTATTGACGGTGGCGCTCGTCCTAAGCCGCTTGAGTCTGAGCCGAATGAGGACGGCGTGGTTGTGGTGACTGAGCGTGAGCCGGCACCGTCCACGATTCTGGATTGCACCTCCTTCCCCTACGTGGTGGTTCGTGAGGGCGCAATTTCGGTGGAGGAGTTGCGCGAGGTTGTTCCGACCATCCTGACTCGTGCGGAGGCTGACGAGCAGGCCGCTCGTAAGGTTGAGGAAGCTGAGTCTGCTTCTTCCGCGTCGTCTGAGTCGACTCCTTCTGAGCGTGCCCTGGATGAGCAGGCTGACCTGGATGAGGCGTACGAGCAGTGGGATAGCACCCACACTGTGAGTGGTGAGCCTGCTCGTCGCGCTTCGGCACCGGCTGCCGGTTCCGTCGCTGCGTCCCTGCTGGGCGCTGGTTCGGCTCTGTCTTCTGCTTTCAGCACCAGCGTGGATCAGGAACGTGCGCGCGGCTACCGTGACAACACTCCGAAGCCGGTTCGTGCGGATGAGCCGCAGACTCTGCCGGTTCCTGCTGATACTGCGCGTGCGCTGGTCTTTGGCGAGTCGAAGATTGAGATTGCCGCTAAGAGCACCCCCGCTCAGAGCGAGGCTAAGCCGGCAGAAGCTAAAACTGAAGACGCTAAGACTGAAGACGCTAAGGCTGAGGCTGTTACGACCGAGGCTGAGGCAAAGACTGAGCAGAAGGACGCCCCGGAGGACCACCTCTAAACCTCTGCGCGTTAGAGAGCTCGGAGCGTAAAATTTCAGAGCATAAAAACGTATAGGGAACCCCCGATATATCGTTCAGATATATCGGGGGTTC
>ERZ772997.257-NODE-257-length-19703-cov-7.98789_pt1 | contig 19703 bp, 19 predicted proteins | sample MGYA00511127_ERZ772997 | MGnify/ENA primary metagenome ERZ772997 (study PRJEB29015, sample SAMEA2738070) | human oral metagenome | biome: human oral; feature: human-associated habitat; material: saliva | place: China | collected 2215 ... | reverse complement strand
GCCAGGCGGTCCAGCACCAGCTTGCGGAAGTCGCCGGAGTTCTCGCCAATACCTGCGGTGAAAATAAGCGCCTGCGCGCCGCCAACCACCAGGTTGTAGCCGCCGATGTACTTCATCAGGCGGTATGCGGTCATGTCCAGGGCCAGCTGTGCGCGCTCATCGCCTGACTGTGCGGACTCCACCACCTTACGCATATCGTTGGAGCCCGCCAGTGCTAGCAGGCCGGACTCCTTGTTAAGGATGGTGTCCAGGCGTTCCGCGTCGATCTCGGGGTCGCGGGTGAGAATCGTGGTCAGCGCGGAGGGGTCAATATCGCCCGAACGGGTACCCATCACCAGGCCAGCCAGCGGGGTGTAGCCCATTGAGGTATCCACGGACTTTCCGCCCTTCACAGCGGTTACGGATGCGCCGTTGCCCAGGTGCGCCACCACACCGTTAAATTCGTCGCGGGCAATGCCGAGCATGTCTGCGGCAACGTGGGAGACGTATTCGTGGCTGGTGCCGTGGAAGCCGTAGCGGCGAATGCTGTACTTATCAGCCAGGTCATAAGGAATAGCGTAGCGCCAGGCGTGCTCGGGCATGGTCGAGTGGAACGCGGTATCGAACACGGCAACCTGCGGCAGGTCGGGCCAGGTGTGGAAGGCGGCACGCATACCCTTCACGTGCGCGGGGTTGTGCAGCGGCGCGAGCGGGGACAGCGCATCAATCTCGTCGATCACCTGCTCGTTGAGCAGCACGGGGTGGGTGAACTTCTCGGCGCCCTGCACCACGCGGTGGCCGATAGCCTGCAGTTCGCGGCCGTGCAGGACGTCTTTGAGCTTGTCAGCCATCATGTGCAGGGCGACTTCGTGGTCGGGAACGTCAGTACCGATGTTTTCAATGAGACCGGAGGTGAGCATCTGCTCTGCTTCGGGGGCGGAGGTGTCGCGCACCTGGTATTTGAGAGATGAGGAACCTGCGTTCACAACAAGAATAAGCATGGGTTTTTAGTTTCTTTCTGAAATAAGTTGGGTTAGCCCCAATCGTCGTCCTTTATATCCTACTTGAGGTGTGGGCCAACGAGCCAGATTCCACAGGCAGCGGGTATTTGGTCCGAGCAGCGAAGAAAATACCCTCTTTCGGGCTACTATCCTCTGCCCGTGAAGAAGATAGGGCAGGGTGAAAGGTGCCTAAACCAGGGCAGGTGGGTGTTAGGCGTGGGCTGCGGTGAACGGGTGCGCATCCAGGTAGATGGCGAGCAGTTCATCGGTCACATCCAGCTCATAGGCGAGCGCGGAGAGGTTATCTGGGTAGAACGCGGCGGCGCGGCGCAGTATAACCGGGTCGATGAGGTTTTCGGCGGCTTTCAGGTCGCAGGCGCGTTCCCGGCGGGCGCTGTATAGGGCGTCCCAGGCGTCGTGTTCGTCGCCGCGGGTGGCGTGCACAAGTTCGTGGGCGAGTACGGAACGTTCTTGCCGGGTGAGCATGCCTTCCCGCAGGATAATGGTGCGGCTGGCGTGATCGTAGCGGCCGAGTATCCCCTGCCCTGGGGTTCCCCAGATAATATCTACCCCGAGCGCGTGTGCGTGCGTGTAGGGGTCGTAGTTAGGCACCGAAGAATCCCTCCTCACTGTCGTAGGGTTCGCCGCGTTTTGCCGCGAGGGCGTAGTTGTCGGCGGTGTATTCGTTCTCTGTTGCGGTGGGTGCGCCGCCGGTGGGGGCCGGGGCTGAGGGTGTGGGCTGCGCACTGGCGGGTACTGCGGCGGGTTGCGGCGGGGCGGGTGATACTGGGGTGGTGTTCATGCGGCGCAGGACTTCGCCCATGAGGTCTTCGTTGGAGACGTCGCGGATGGAGCCGCCCACGCGCAGGGAGTTGGCGCGGTCGGCGGTGATGAGCCCGCTTTCTACCATGAGGTCAAGCAGGTCGAGGCTGTAGCGGTCGGCTATTTTAACGAGGGTTTCTACATCCATCACTCCCGCGCCGGAGAAGCGCCGCTGAATAGCGTTGTGGTTCATGCCGAGTTCGGCGGCGAGCGCCCGCTGGGAGAGTCCTGTCTTGTATTTAATGTAGTCACCGATAGCCATGCCACCAGTGTAACAGAGTGGTTCATTTTGTGTGTCATACACCCTGGGTTTTCAGGCATACCGCCCGAATATTTGAGACTTTCACCCCTCTATGCAAGAATTTTTCTATCGTTATGCATGACTTTTTCTTTCAATTCGGGTATGCTGGATGCTGGCTCCAGCACCCTGCCCAACACCCCGCGGCTCATCAGCACCCGGTTCACCCCGCCCCCCTTCCAGAGAACGCACTATGTCAATCACCAAGGAGAGCAATATGTCACGTTTAAACAACACACCTCAACATGCCCCTCACCGTCTGCGGTGGGTGGGCCACCTCGTCACTTTTCTTCCTGCGCTGATAACCGTCCTGCAGGCGTACGGGATACTGACCGGGGAGCAGGTGAACGCCTGGGTTGCCCTGGCAATAACTGTGCTGCGGGTGTGGCTACAACAACGTGCCACACAAAAACCCCGTACGGATAACAGCCCCTCTTGTTCCGAACAGCGAGGGAAAAGGTGACTTCCCCTGTGCACGCACACAGCCCGGGCTGCCCCCTACTCCACGTTCTATCTAGAAGACTTTTTTGCATTCAGAAGCGTATATCTCTTCTGAATGCAAAAAAGTCTTCTAGATAGAGCCGCCACAGGATGCGGTAGCATGAGTAGCGAATCATCTACTATGACAGAGAGCTTTATGACGACCCCCCGCACCAGTATTATTATGCCCGTCTACAACACAGCCGACACTGTTGTGCGCGCCATTGACTCCGTACTAGCGCAAACCGACCCGGATTTTGAACTGCTCATCATGATTGACGGCTCCCCAGATAACTCAGCCCAAGTTATTACCGAATACCTAGAACGCAATCCTGATGAACGCATCCGTGTCTTCAATAATTCCGAGAACAAGGGGTTATCTGCTATGCGTAATCAGGGTCTCGATAATGCACAAGGTGAGTGGGTAGTTTTCCCTGACTCAGACGATGCCCTTTACCCAGCTTTTTTGGAACGATTACACCACCATGCTGAGGTAACAGGGGCAGATATCGTGAATTGCGCCCATGATCTTGTCACCACGCTAGGAGAAAAAACAGTACGTCTCAAAGGTAAACCTGGTATTCGCACCGGCGTTCAAGCAGCTTACGAACTTCTTCAAGATCAGCTTTCCCCATACGCCTGGGATAAGATTATTCGCCGCTCTCTTTTCAGCGATATACGTTACCCCAATATTCAACGCGCCGAAGACGAGTGCGCTCTCCTCAAATGCTATTTAGCGGCGCAAAGTGTATCGGTGATAGACGAGCCCCTATACGCATATTCAGCGTCTCCCGGCAGTCTAACCTGGAGTAGGATTACACCTATATCCGAAACACATCGACTCATCGCATATTTCGAGGATGCGCTTAATGAGCATCTCCAAAAACCACAGGCACAGCAAGCATTAACCGCAGCCAGAGTCATAGCTTTCCTTAATAACGCACAACAGGCGCTTATTGTAGGCGGCGAGAATGCTGAGGAGACAATTCGTGCCTGCCGCAGTGGATTCTCCTACACCCAAGCGCTCACGGTGGCGCGTACCCGATGGATATTCGGTGCAGCGGGTACCCTGCTCAAGCTCTCTCCCCGCCTGTACCGGACACTATACGGTACCTACGTGAAACGCACCTACGGACTGTAAGCTACGGCTATCCGCCCAACCTATTTCAAGGGAGAATCCTATGAACACGCCCCGCACCAGTATTATTATGCCCGTCTACAACACAGCCGACACTGTTGTGCGCGCTATTGAATCTGTTCTTGCGCAAACCGACACCGACTTTGAGCTCATCATTATTAATGACCGCTCCCCCGACAACGCCAACAGTATCATCCGAACCTACCTTGACGAACTTCAAGATCATCGCATTAGCTACTATGTCAATGAAAAAAATCTAGGCCTAGCAGGTGCCCGCAATCAGGGCCTTCTTCATGCCACAGGTGAATGGCTAGCGTACCTAGACTCTGATGATGCCTACAAACCGGAATTCTTGGCGACACTTCATGCAGCAGTCACTGATGACGTTGATGTTATAGGTGGCGCCCACGACCTTGTCCACCCAGATGGAACCGCACAGTACCGCCTTGTGGGACAGGCTGGAACATATTCCGGAGAAGAGGCAATGGCTCGTGTACTAAGCAATCGCATTGCCCCCTTCGTATGGGATAAAATTTTCCGGCGCTCAGTTTTCCAGAACCTCCAGTTCCCGCTTCTCAACCGCGTTGAAGACGTTGGGTACTGTATCCCAGCGTTCCAAAAAGCACGTACCGTCCGTATCATTGAAAACTCCCTAAACCTATATTCCATAAACCCTGCTTCCATTACGTGGGGTTCTGTCCCCCCTTTCGAAGATCTCACCACCTATATGGAATATGTGGAAGAAATCATTGGTACATCACACGCTAGCGAAAAAGTTTTGAATGCCTTAGCTATAACGCGTATTCTCAACTTCCTGAACAGTGCGCAAAGTGTTCTTCGACTGAATGTTGACGGACGCGATGAATTTCTCAAAAACTGCCAAAAAGCAATTACCTATCAGTCAATCTTTCGAGCGCTGAAAGCATGCTCTCCTTATGGTTTAGCGGGTGCTTTCTTTAAAACTTCTCCTTTCCTCTACGGAGTAATTTACAAAACCTACGTTACGCGAACCTACGGGCTATAGAGCACACGGCCTCAGCTGGGGTGCTGGCAGCAGCACAGGTGCGGCGGTATTTTTGTCCCCAAAGCAGCCGAGTAGTTTTAACGGGATATAGTTCGGCTCAGCGCGTTCATGGGACAAACCAGCACCGCATTTTGATAGGGTGGTATGACATATGCCCCGCCGTGAATATGGAGAGCCTCTCAATGGTCACTGCCGTGCACCCCCCGAAAACCACATCTGAAAGTAAAACCGCTCCAAGGCAACGCCTTGTATACCTAGACCTCATTAACACGGTCGCGATCGTGTGGGTGGTGCTGTTGCATGTGCGTTTCATCATCCCGGATAACCCGTCCTCTTCGGCGTGGTGGGTTGAAAACATTCTTTCTGGTTTCGGGGGTGCGGCCGTCCCGCTGTTCTTCATGGCAACCGGCATTAACCTGCTCGAATTTACCCGCCGCGAATCTGTGGGCACGTTCTACCGTAAACGGTTCACCAAGATCCTCATCCCCATGATTCTGTGGGCGCAAATCTACCTGTTTGCCCACATCTGGACGGAGTCCACCCCATTCCCTGATGCCCACCAGATTCTGCGAACGCTGCTGGCCCCCAGCTCTGCAGCCGCCACCCTCTGGTATCTTGAGGCCCTGGTGGGGGTCTACCTGGTGCTCCCAATTTTCTCCTACGCCATACGCGGCGCCTGGCAGAACCAGGCACCCGCCTCACACACCAAGTTCCTGTGGCTCACGGCGGTATTGGGTCTGCTCCTTCCGGTACTCACTCAGGCCGCCCACCTCATAAACCCCCGGGTTATGCCCGAATTTATTGCGCCCCTCACCGGGTATCTGGGGTTCTGCCTCCTCGGGTACGCACTCGCCCACACGGAGCTTTCCCGCAGGTGGCGCCTCGTCGTCTATGCGCTGGGCGCGGCAGGTTTAGCAGGCTACATTCTTGGCGGCGCCTACCTGATTGCGGAGCACCCCGCCCTTAAACCATTGGCGCGTGAGTACCTGTCGATACCGCTCATCCTGTGGGCGAGCGCAGTCTTAGTGTTCTGTAAGTATTCGCGTATCAACCGGGTTTCACCCACCACGCAGGGCATTTTGAAGAAGCTTGCCGCGCTCACCTTCGGGATTTACCTGGTGCACCTGCTGCTCATCCAGATACTGCACACCCTTCATTTCCCTCTCACCGATGTGCGGTGGGAGATTCCCTACACGCTCCTCGTGTGGGCCCTATCCGTGGTGACTGTCTGGGCGCTGCGGCTTATCCCGCCGGTACGTCGCTGGGTTCTGCCCTGATCGATGCGGCCTTTCTAGAACATGGTAATGGTAAATGCTGAGCCAGCCCAGAACCCAGCATGGCTTCACGGGAGACTGCGTGATCAGCGGGCACGCGCATCAGGCTCTAGGAGCTTCACCAGAGCAATCAACGGGAAGAGCGCCACCACCACCCACAGGAGTTCTCCCCAGCCAAGAGGCCGGAAGAACGCAACACCGTAGATCATGATTATCATGGACGCGACTGCCAGACCTATTGAGCCAATGAGTGGAACACGGCGCGATAGAAAGATATGTGCAGCCCACAGCAAGGCCAGCAGCACAGAAATAGCAGAAAATCCTCGCCACCATGGCTCTAGCCGACTGATTCCAAGATCATCCGATGTAACAACTGCGGCTATCCAGCCGGTAGCAGCCAACGCCACGATGGCCACGGCCATTAGACCTAAAGCCATGCGGGAAGCACCGTTGTCCTTTTTCATCACATTAGTCATTTACACCACCTCGCCCAGATAAAGCCAGCCCCAGTACCCCCACAACGCCAGAGAAGATTACAGTGGTAAAGCGTGCCAGGAATACCGCGCAGTCACCCCTTCGGCGTGAACATATACATTATTTTTAAACCTTAACTTGAAAATTAGAAAAACTCCAAGAGGCTATGGAACACTCATTACTGGCGCCCCACCTCCCCGCATATTAGGTTCTGACTAGGTGCTTTACCCCGCCTACCGTAGCCCCGGTACAGCCTAAGCACAACCTGAGGCGCCGGGAACTTGCTGATAAATATGCAGAACTGAGTCGGCAGGTCAGCCACGCAACACGACGGAGCGGGGCCGCCATTAGGGGGGCAGTGTGCGGCCCCGCCTCTTCACGCCCTGTCTAACACAGCTGGCTCTTGAGGCAGAACCACCCGTTTATTTTCTTTATCTTTCGTCATAAGGGCTCACCTTACCCGCTGATAGCTAACCCTTGCGATAAACTCTAGGTGGAAGCACTCACTCACACGGTCACAGTAGACCAATCTCAGCTCAGGAGTAACCACGTGCCGCATCATCATGCCGTCAGACGATACCCTACGCTCTATGAAGCGGTCTTTGAGCGTGCGAATTCGCTCAACTTCCTAAGACTAGTCCTCGCCTCGTTCGTTATTCTCTCGCACACACCGTACATTGTGATGGGGGCGAAGGTTGATACCCACCCGCTGCTGCACGAGTTCTATGTGTTCGGAGATTTCGCGGTTAACGCTTTCTTCTGCATTTCGGGGTTCTTAATCGCCCACAGCGCCTACCGCAGTGGCGCCGGGTCGTACCTTGTGAAACGTGTGCTCCGTATTTTTCCGGGGTTTTGGGTTTCGCTGCTTTTCGTGGTCGCAATCGGCGGGCCGCTTTCAATACTCACCGGGCACGCCGCAACCGGCTGGAACTGGGCGGACGCTATCAGCTACATCCGCAGAAACTATGACCTGATGGCGTTGCAGTACCCGCTCTTCGGTGGCCCCGCAAATGTTCCCTTTGACAGCCCCTCCTGGAACGGCTCAGTCTGGACCCTAGAATACGAGTTTTTCTGTTACCTGCTTCTGCTTCCGCTGTTTTACCTGCCGTTTGTTCGCAAACGCCTGAAGGTTTTTATTCCGCTGGCGTATGCCATAAGCCTCAGCTACTACCTGTGCAACCAGTACGTGGGGTATGACTTCATGAGCCAGGCGTTCGGTATGCACCCGCGCGATTTGAATGCTTCAGCGCGCCTGTACCCTTTCTTCTTTGCGGGTTCCCTGCTCTATATGCTCAGCCGGAACATCAAAATTTACCCCATTATTTCTGCGGTGGCCGCCGTGGTGTGCACCGCCGCCGGGTTCTACTTCACCTGGCTGGTGCCGCACGCCAACATCATGCAGTGGACCCAGATGATTCTCGCGTACGGTGTGATAACCCTCGGATGCGTCATGAACATTCCACTGGGGCGCACCAACGATATCTCCTACGGTGTGTACATTTACGCCTGGCCGGTGCAGCAGATCCTGGTTCTGCTAGGCAGCGTATCTTTGGGTCTTGCCGCCAATATTGTGCTGGATGTGGTGCTGACTTTCGGGGTTGCCTGGCTTTCGTGGAAACTCGTGGAGAAACCCGCCATGAACCTGGCACGGCACCCCGTGGTTACGGGGGCCAAACGCGCCGCACCGCAGTCCGCCGCCGCACCCTGTCCGCCTAAAACCCCTGAACCTGAACCGCAGGACACCCCGGCAGCCGCTGATACGAACCGTGTAAAACCCGCAGCGCACCCTCTAATGCCCCCTATCCGGTAAGAAAAGCTCACGGGGTGCAAGGGGCGGCGTCTCTTATCAGTGGGAGGCCCCGACTCCCGCGCGCCAAGGCGCTAGTGAGTTTCGCCCCGCACGGTGTTTTCAACCAGCATCTCACGCAGTGCCTCGCCTTCGCTGAGGGCCTGCACCGAGCGGGCGTGAACCATCATCGCCGCCAGGTGCACCGCGAACCCGCACACCGGGCCCGCGCACAGCGCCGCAATAGCGCGAGGCACCAGAGGCAGCGGCGCGAAGAACGCAACCGCAACAGCAACCGCCGCCGCCGCGGCCCAGCCCGTCACGTAGGCGCGGTGCCGGTTAATAGCCAGCACCATATTCCCTGAGAGCGTCATTAACGCCAGCAGGGCGGAGGCAAACACCAGCACCCCCAGCACCGTACCGGTCACCACCTCGGCGTAGGCTGCCTGCGCATCACCCTTAGGCGGGTATATGAGTTTAAACAGCAGGGGGCCAATCAGGTACGCCGCCCCGGCACCCACCGCGCCAATGCCCAGAACCGCCGCCGCAGGTTTAACGAACGCTGCCGCCGGGCGGTGCTGCTGCTTCAAAAACGCCGACACGGCCACCCCCTGAAACGCCTGCAGGGGGATCATAATCGGTGAGCGGGTAATAGAAATAGCCAGAATCAGTGCCGCCATGACCAGTTTAGTGTGCTCGTCCTGGTTCGGCTCGCTCTCATTGAGGATATTGGGGAACCCCATCATGAGCACCGCCGCCGCAGCGGAGGAAAGAAAAGACCAGATCAGGTTCAGGCTGAGCTGTTTGACATCAATGTCGGCCCGCGCAGACCACGCCTTACGCCCGCCCGGGACGAAAAGCGCCAGCAGTATCCACAGCATCATGGGGGCGACGGTGGCCACCTCAAGGCCAATAAGCGTGGGCACCGTGAACGCGGCGGCCAGCATCAGCGTAAGACGACCCACCGATTCCAGCCCGCCAATGCTGGCGAACAGGTACCAGCTATCCCGCCCGGCACTGGCGCCGCTCATCATGGCCTGCAGCGCATAAAAAAACACCCCGGCGGCGATAGCGCCCACCGCCCACGGGGTGCTGAGAGGAACCTGCTTAGACGCCCACAAGGGGGCGGTGCACACAACCAGCGCCCCGGCGAGCACACCGAACGCGCCAGCAACATACACCACACGCACCCGGTACACGCCATCACGCCGCGCCGCACCAACTGCGCGCGTCACCTCCGGCTGAATACCCGTAATAATGCCGGTGACCATAAACAGCGCCGCCCAGAACAGCAGAAACTCCTTCAGCTGTTCGCTCCCTAAAGAACGCTGGGCGATCATGGTGGCCCCCAGCGTCGCCACCGCCGCGAGAATAGAAGCCCCCAGCAGCGCAAAAGACTGGTAGCGGGTGACGGTGCCGTCAGGCTCCGCCTCCTGCTCGGTGCTCACGGCACCGCTGGTCGGGGTGTTATCGCTATGCGTCATCACCGGCAACCCAGCTACTTCACCACGTGAACAGCAAGGTTTTTCACACCCCGCCACTTTTTCGCCAGCGCAGCCTTCGGCAGCAGAGTCAGCGCGTGCGCACGGGATGAGAACCGGATGCGTGCCGCCTTCGCTGCCTTCTTCCACCCCAGAGCCTCCAGTTCGGCGGCGATCGTGGTGAAATAGGTGCGCTCCTCGTCGAAACGGGTCCCTTCAAGGGCACGCCACGAAGAGTCAGAACCACCGTGGCGGCGGTACATGAACGCCAGGGTCTTATCGTAGAACAGGGCGCCGCCGTTCATCGCAATATCGAGCACCAGCGCCATATCCTGCACCACGTTCAGCCCCTGCCGGAACCCGGTCTGGGTGATCGCATCAGCGCGCCAGCCCAGGGAGGGGAAGTAGAACCAGTTGCCGCGCAGCAGCGACAGCGCAAGGTCTTCACCCTGCAGCAGTGTGGAATGGTTCGGCCGGTAGAACGCCTTCGTTTTCTCCACCAGGGTGTTTGAGGCCGCATTGTGCTCGTCAATCACCACCACGCCCGGCTGGAAGACGCTCGCCTGCGGGTGGGCCGCCGCCGCATCAACCAGCCACTGCACATAGTTAGGCAGCATCACGTCGTCAGCGCCCATGACCGTGACCAGCTCGTTCTCCACGAAGGTGAGGCATTTGCGGTAGTTCCCGTTCGCGCCCAGGTTCTTCTCGTTGCGCATATAGGTGATGCGCTCATCATTGAGTGAGGCGAACCAGCCGGGGATTGATTCGTCCGGGTAGCCGTCATCAACCACGATCAGGCGCCAGTCGGGGTTGCTCTGCCCAATCACCGAGCGGACGGCCTGCTTCATGAGTTCAACATCGCCATAGTAGGGGAAAAGAATATCTACGGTCATAGTGGCTCCCAGGTGTGAGTGTGAGGGGGAAAGTTAGTTGGAGGATTTGGGGGTGTTCGTTTCGGAGGCCGGGGTGTTCCCGCGCCCTGCGGCACCCTCCGGCTGGCGTTGCAGGGCGCGCATAATCGCCACTTCTTCGGCGATAGTGCGCGCATCATCAGTGAGTTTTGAGATGGCAAGGGTCAGGTGCAGGCTAATGCCCATGAGCATCACAATGGCAATCAAAAACAGCAGGTTCACGGGGGTTTCAATACCCACCAGGGACGAGAACCAGTCCAGCAGCTTGGGGAACAGTGCCAGCACAATCATGACGCCGCCGACGCTAAGCCACAGCGCCGCGTACTTCTCTTTCATGTTCTGGTTGCGCACCTGCATGAGTACCAGGCACACCATGAAAATGACGATGATGAGGAAAAAAATATTTGCAGCCATACGTCTAGTTGCCCTCCACCGAAGTCTTCTTACGGGTCATCGACATGCCGAACGAGAAGAACGAACGCACCAGGTAAATTGCGGATTTAATGGGGCTTGACGAGGGGGTGCCGCCCTGCCGTTCACGCATCTCAACGGGAACCTGTTTCACGGTCAGCCCCGCACGGACAGCCATCACGCAGGCGTCAATGCAGTCCCCCAGGTATTCGGCGGGCAGGTGCTCACAGTACTGGTTAATGGCGCGGCGGTCTGCGGCACGGAACCCGGAGGTGGCATCCGTGAATTTCTCCCCCGAAATCATGGTGAACATGCGCGCCAGAACAACCATCGCCCATTTACGCGGCCCCGACACCTTATAGTTGGTTGCCTGCGCGAACCGCGACCCAATCGAAATATTGGCGTCTTCCAGGCCAGCCAGGACGGTGCGGATACCCTTCGGGTCGTGCTGGCCGTCTGCATCCACCTGAATGGCGCGGTCATAATCCATACGGCGCGCATACTTATACCCGGTGCGCAGCGCCCCGCCAATGCCCATATTGTAGGGCAGGTCAATGACGAACGCCCCGGCGGCGCGGGCAATCTCTGAGGTGTGGTCGGTAGAGCCGTCGTTGACCACCACAAGGTCTACCTCGGGCATCATGCGGAACAGCTCGGTGATGGTGCCACCGATCACTTCTTCCTCATTCCACGCGGGCATAATGATGAGCGTACGCGGCTCGTGCGGCGAACTCTCTTGGGCCATGCAGGGCATTCCTTCCGGGCGTCAAAAACTTGAGACTGAGCGTGTGATTTTTTACATTCTATCAGTCACTTTTTAGCCAATCTAAAAATACAAGATAGACCTGAGAGTTAGCTCATCATAAGATTGTGTATCTTTATGCAGGCCGGTTTTCTTCGTTGCATGCCGTAATACGGTACAGGGTTGCGTCCCCTTTTGAATACACCGGTTCCGCTACATTCTTATCTTTCAGGTCCTGCAGGCCGGGGTACTGTGCGCGGTGGTCTCCCCTAATATGCTCATTAATTTCAGTTCCCTTAAAATCCAGGTAATAGTACGCCTTTTCGCTGCGGATTGCCGAGCAGACCGCTGAATCGGGGGTAGCCTCATTAAGGTGCTGATATATTTCTTGAGCATTTGAGGTGGCAGTGTACTGGGGGTGTGTGGCAGTGACCTTATAACCGGTCAAAGCGTACGCGAGCGAACCGCCGGTCCACGGCTGCACAACCACAGTGTCACCGGCTGGAACATACTCGTGCAGGTGGTTGATCACATCACGCTCATCAATCGATATTAGGAGCGCATGATCCTTCGGCAGGTACATTTGTTGCGTGACCTCAATATACCGCTGCATATTGGGGTCCGTCTGCGTATTGAACCCCAGAGGCACCAACAGCACAATCGCCAGCAGAGGCGAAATAATGGCGTGACGCTCCCCCACCGGGGTGATGCGCTCGCCCACAAGGCGCACGGCTGCACGTAACCACAGGTAGGCGGCGTGCACACCCATCACCGCTACGGGGGCTGCCAGCGCGGGAACATTCGCGGCCAAACGGAACGGGTCGTGGTACCAGATGCCCAGCACCCAGTCGCGCCCCTCATCCCAAGTCATCCAGCGGCTGGCAACGTAAAAGTACATGGCGTACACCCAGCTGAGCACCAGCCAAATACCCACGCTGCGGCGGCTTATGAGGTAGTAGGCGCCAATAAGCGCGAGCACCGAAACAGTCCACAGCAGCCCGTTATAAATCTGCCCGTTGAACAGTGCCTCACCGATAGCGGTGCTATCACGTGTGGCCGGTTCCCAGCCCCCGGCAGCCTTAGGCGGGCGCACCACACCCCACAAAAAGTTCAGAATCACGGGGAATAGGGCCAGCAGCACCAGCTGAACCGCGAATATTAGCGGTTTCAGTTCCCCGCGCCATACGGCGCGCACCTGCAGCACAATGCGCACCAGCACGATCGGCAGCGCGAAGGCGAGCATCCCCATAACAACGTTGGGGTTCGCCAAGGCGATACCTAGCGCCACGAAAAACCCTGCACACAGGGAGGGCACGGTCTCAATACGCCGCACCTGCACCGTGCGCAGCAGCTGGGCGAAAAGCCCCAGACCCACCGGCAGCGCCGAGATGCCCAGACTATTGGGGTACAGCACCCCGAAGTTAATGAGAAGCATCGGGAATGCCGTGTATGAGGCGGCAATAATACCCACGCTCAGAAGAGCTGGGGCGCTCACCCGCACCGTGGAACGCACCAGGTACATGAGCGACAGCGGCCAGATCACGGCCCCCACCAGCACACTCACCAGGTTCGCGGTAGCTGGCACGCTCACACCCGTCGCCTGGTAGATAACTGTTGCGACGCCGTGCCACGCCGCGGGGTAGAACGCCGGGGGTTCACCGCCGGAGGTCATGCTGGCAATAGTCAGCGAGGAGGCATCGCCCGTATCCGCTATGTAGCGGATGGCGTTCAGGTGAAAGTTCGCGTCGTAGGTCTGTGAAATATATTCGGGGCGTCCAATGGCGCGGGCAATACTCCAGTACAGCAGCACAAAACCGATAAGAACACCGGCGTAACAGATGAGCATCTCCCGCGAGAACCAGCCGCGAATCACACGGTTCAACGGTTTCTCTGAGGTCCCGCCGTCTGCCGTCTGGCCGCTATCTACCGGGTGAGCGGATGCGGGCGCATCCAGCCAGCCGCGGCGCTCCAAAAACCAGCACAGCGCGTACAGGATGGCCGCCACAATAACCGCGAACCCCAGGGGAACTAGCAGGGAGAAACGTATCCCCGCTTTAGAGGCCACAATTGCGCTCACACCAAAAATTCCGACGGAGATAGGCGCAGCTAGACCCAGCGCCTCCACGCCGCGTTGCCGTAAGGCTACGGCAACGATAAGACCCGGGATGAGAAGTATCAGAGCACCCACTATCAGCGGAATAGTGAGCGATGCCCAGGTCGTTTCCATTCGGTGTTCTCCTAGCCGTTAAGCCTTACTCTGCGGGTGTCTGCGTTCTGGTGGGAATCAGACGGTTCTCCCTCTCAATAGTAGTGGGAATATATGAAGTCACAATATAGGGGCGCATATTCTGCTGTGCTGCAGGGGCTGAAATCGCCGGTATGGCGCGGTATGAAGGGTATCTGGTGCGTGAAGCTGGGACGGCAAGCTATGATTAAAGACAACTATGTTTTATGACACATAAAACTGCAATATTGGCACGACAGCTGATACGGCACCCCCGTTCCCCCACCAATAGGTGCGCACGGTGCGCGGTCACCGCGCACAGCACTGCACCTTGAAAGCGAGGCCCTCATGACCTACAACGTTGGAAACTACCTGCTTGACCGCCTCGCTGAGCTGGGCGTGAACCACCTTTTTGGTGTGCCCGGCGACTTTAACTTACAGTTCCTTGACGACGTACTCGCCCACCCGGATATTAGCTGGGTGGGTAACGCCAACGAGCTCAACGCCGGGTACGCCGCCGACGGGTACGCCCGCATCAGAGGGGTTGGCGCGCTACTGACCACCTACGGGGTGGGGGAACTATCCGCTATTAACGCCACCGCCGGCTCATATGCCGAAAACGTGCCCGTCATCCACATTGTGGGTGCGCCCTCGCTGGCCGCCCAAAACGCGCACCTGCGCATGCACCACACCCTCGGCGACGGCGACTTCCAGCATTTTGTGCGCATGGCCGCCGAAGTTTCAGCCGCAACGGCGGTGCTGCAGCCCGCCACCGCCGCCAGCGACATTGACCGGGTGCTGCGTGATGCCGTGCTGCACCACAAGCCGGGGTACATTATGCTGCCCGTGGATGTGGCTGTTGCCGCCGCCGCAAAGCCCGACGCGCCGCTGAACGTAAACCTGCGCGTCTCCTCCCCCAGTGTCGAGCATGAGTTCCGGGTTGCTGTCACCGAGTTTTTGCGCGGCAAAAAGACCGCCGTGCTGGCGGACATTATGACCGAACGCCTTGGCGCCACCGAAAACCTGCGTGACCTTGTGGAAAGCACCGGGCTGCCCTTCGCCACCATGATCTGGGGCAAGTCCATCCTGGATGAGACCTCCCCGCAGTTCGCCGGTGTCTACATTGGCGGGCTTTCCGCAAGCACCACCCGCGCCACCGTTGAAGAGGCCCAGGCGCTCATCCTGGCGGGTGTGCAGTTCACCGACACCACCTCGGGGTTGTACACCCACCAGATTGACGCGGCCCGCACCATCACCGTTGATGCCGAACAAACCCAGATTGGGCGTAAAATTTTCGCTCCCTTAGCCTTCACGGATGCCCTGCGCATCCTTAAAGAAGCCGCACTGGATGCCGGGGTGCGCCCAGCCGAGCACACCGTACCAGCGCACGGCACCACCCTGCCCGACTACGGTGAGCCCGAACCTACCGGGGTGCCAGCCTGCGGCGGCAGGCCGCTCACCCAGCAGGCGCTGTGGAGCATCATCCCCTCGCACCTGGATTCCCGCAATAATGTGGTGGTTGAGATGGGCACGTCGTTCTTCGGTATGGCGCAGCAGTCATTCCCCGCTCAGACCAGGTTTATTGGTATGCCGCTGTGGGGTTCGATCGGGTACTCGCTGCCAGCTCTGCTTGGGGCGGCCCTGGCGGATGAGCAGGCACGCGGGGTGCTGTTCATTGGTGACGGTTCGGCGCAGCTGACCGTGCAGGAGCTTGGATCCATTTTCAGGCACCGGCTCACCCCGGTGATCTTTCTTATTAATAACGACGGGTACACGATTGAGCGTTCCATCCACGGCCCTAACGCCGCCTATAACGACATCGCCGCCTATGATTGGCAGAAAATCCCGGCCGCATTCGGGGGCACCGACCAGACGGTGCTGGTGCTGCGGGCGGCGACCGTGGATGAGCTGGCCACCGCCTGCGCAACCGCCCGCGAAACCCGGGATAAGGCGGTATTTATTGAGGTAGTCACCGACCGGGATGACATGCCGCAGCTGCTGCGTGACTTCGGGGCCATGGCGGCCGCCATTAACCGCAAAGAGTAGCGCACCCTAACCGTAGGGCGTGGGTCTGCCCGCACCGTCAGCGAACCCCGAACCCACTCATCTTTTCTGGCGCCCCGTGCGGGCCCGCATCCCGGCGACTCTTGCCTTCAGCGCGCCGCGCAGTATTCACCGGATGCGCCCGCCTCAAGGGGGCGCAATGTTACGTAACATTGCGCCCGGCGCTTCACAAAAAGTAAGTCTTAGAAATATTGGGACATAAAACAGGCGCCGCGCCCACCCGAGATTTACCCTAAAGGTAGATTAAACCGAGTGCAGCCGCAGAGAAAGAACCTACTATGACCGAGGTCGCTTACCGAACTGTAGACACCACCGAGCTCTTTAAGCAGGCGTTCGGGCATCACCCCGCGGGTGTCGCCGTCATTACCGCAACCGATGAGAACGGCGAACCGGCAGGTTTCACCGCCTCCTCCGTCACCTCCATTGCGGCAGAGCCGCCCATTGTGGCGTTCTCTCTCAAGGCAGACAGCGGGTCGGCCGGGAAAATTGCCGCCGCCGACTCGTTCCTCATCCACCTGCTGGATGCCGAAAACGTGCAGATAGCACGTAATTTCGCCACGCACGGCTACCCTCGTTTTGCGGACACCTCCGCCTGGGAGTTCATTGCAACCGGTGAGCCGCTGGTGCACGATATCCGCCGGGTACTGCGCGCAACCCCGCTCAGCCGGGTGGAAGCTGGCCCGGCCCTGGTCTTCACCGCCCAGGTGGAAGAGTTCGTACGCCACGACCTCACCGGCACCCCGCTCGTGTACCATTCGCGGGAATTCCATGCGCTGGGGGAGCACTCCACCGTCAATTACGCTATCTAAAGTACGCCGCTGCGAGGCGTCAAACGTGGCTTTTCGGCCCGAAAGCGGCGCATAGGGCGCTGATGTGCGCTGAAAAGCCACGTTTTGCTGCCCATTAAGAGACACCCGGCACCTGCGGGCAAAAGCACTGGGATTACGAGGCGCACTAGGGTTAAATAGGTAGAACAACATAAAACCACACAGGTCAACACCTGAAGGAGAACCCCGTGACCGCCGACGCCGCCCCCGCAGAGAGCGCCTCCGCCCCGCTGCTGCCTGAATCTTTGGAGTACACACGCCGCCTGATTGCGTTCCCCAGTATCGCCCAAACCTCCAACCTAGACATTATTGACTACATTGAGGCCGAATTTGCCCGCCACGGGCACACCGGGCACCGCAGCTACAGTGAAGACGGCACACGGGCCAACCTTTTCATCACCATCCCGGCAGCCGACGGCACGGTGAACGGGGGCATTATTATTTCGGGGCACACCGACGTGGTACCCGTGGAGGGGCAAATCTGGGACTCTGACCCGTTCACGGTGCGTATTGAGGGAACCCGCGCATATGGGCGGGGTGTGTGCGATATGAAAGGCTACCTGGGGGCGGCACTGTGGCTGCTGCCGCGCATCCGGCAGGATAGACTGCGTGTGCCCCTGCACTTTGCGTTCACCTACGACGAGGAAGTTGGGTGTGTTGGGGCGCCCGCCCTCATTGAGGAGTTCACACACCGCGGCGTTCACCCGCAGTTCTGTGTGGTGGGTGAACCCACCTCGATGCGCGTCATCTCAGCCCACAAGGGTGCGCACCGCGGCAGGGTCAGCATCACCGGGGTCGCCAAACACGCCTCTCTGGCCACGCACGGGGTGAGCGCCGTCAATGCCGCCGGGGAGTTCATTACGTTCTTCGCACGCCTGGCTGATAGCTGGGAGCAGGAAGGCCCGTTCGATCAGGCGTTCGTGGTGCCGCACGCAACCGGTGGGGTGAATTTCGCGCGCGGCGGCGTGCAGTACAATATCGTGGCCGAACGCGCCGTGCTGGAGTATGATTTCCGCATCTTACCGTCAATGACCACGGAGTCCGTGGTGCAGCGCCTTGAGGACGAGCTTTTTGGGGCAATCCTGCCGAGGATGCACGCCCGCGCGGCCCGCGCCGAGGAACTCTCGGGCGCCGAACCGGGGTCGTTGACGGCACAGGTGCAGGTGCAGCATGAGCTACTGGCGGCCGTCCCCGGTCTGGGGACCCCGGACGATGCTGAGCTGGTGCGCCTGGCAAATACACTATTGGACTTAACCGAGGCACCGCAGAAGGTCACCTACGGCACGGAGGCGGGGCTGTTCCAGCGCGCCGGGGTTGAGAGCATCGTGTGCGGCCCCGGCGATATTGCCCAAGCCCACTCACCGAACGAGTGGGTTGAGCTTGAACAGTTACGGGACTGCGAGCGCTTCTTTGAGGCCATCCTGGGCTGGGCCTCACAGTAGGCCCCTCCCCCGCTTGTCTATTCGGCGAGCTATTGTGTGTGCATTTCGCGGTTTGTTTAAGCCGCCACGTACACAATGGCTCGCCGAATACATATTGTTCTGTCTACACCCGAGTTGGGTTGAATCTGATAAAGCTACCTTGCGAAAGCACCCAGCTGCGGGATGAACTTCTTCATCTTTTTCGTAGGTTTAGCCGGTTTCGGCCTTTCAGGCATCGTTATCTCCTAAATCGCCAAAAAGCGGGATAATGGGGCGCGAACGCACGGTTTTTACGAAAGGATCATCCGAATTCCAGCCTTCACGAGAGAGTTTTTTGACGTTGATTTCTAATCCAAGGCGCTGCTCAACATCATCAATAGCCTCATAAAGAGCGTGTCGTGATGGAGTGCCGATAGCGAGCACATCAAGGTCGTGGGGAACTTGCCCGGGCTCTCCACTGCGGCGCTTAGCCCATGAACCGTAAATTGCCGCAGCTTCAAGACGCGGAACCTGTACTAAAACCTCACGAAGCGCCGGGACGGGACCGTAGGTAACATACATAAGCTGCTGCAACGCTTGCCCAACTGGGGTATGCACAAGTGCATTGACGAGGCGACTCTTGCCAACCTGGCGAGACTCTAATAGCCCTGCGTTCTCAAGTCGGCTCAGTTCCCGCGAGACGGTAGCCTGCGATGCATCCGTAAGAACCGCAATTTCGGAAACCGTGTACTGCCGTTCGGGATGCAGAAAAAGAAGCGCGGTCACCTCACCTTGCAGGTTACTGCGCAGCAGGGGCAGCAACGTGGGCGCAGACGTTTTCATAACATGAATTATAACAATCATTTTATGAAAATGTTCTGCAAAAGCGCGGTTTTCCCCTACCCGCTTCTCAATACACCCCACCGCATAGTTATACCCCACCGCAAGGAGCTGACCGGCACATAGAAATCAAATCCGGCGGCAATCATGGCGAGTGCCATGGGGACTAGGGATTTGCTCGACCAGACAATCCGACGTGCGGGGCATGTGGCGCTCATCTGTTTCTCCTGATTTTTATACCTAGTCAGGACGCGAATATGGGAGAGGGTCCCATATGCCGTGCATCCTTCTTTCTATTCTCTGGCATCCCGCGTAAAAAGTGCCTTTATGCGAATAAAGCGTTAAAAATCCGCTTTATTCGCATAAAGGCACTTTTTATCGGGTAAATCCAGGTGAGGGTTAGCGCCAGTAGTTATTGGCTGCCGCGATGGTCTGAAACTCGATGGCTACCACCTGGGCGGCTGCGGTCAGTGAGTCCGGGTCTACCGCGTATTCCGGGCGTCCCGCTTTGAGGGCATCCGGGTTAG
>ERZ772997.253-NODE-253-length-19939-cov-17.4136_pt1 | contig 19939 bp, 19 predicted proteins | sample MGYA00511127_ERZ772997 | MGnify/ENA primary metagenome ERZ772997 (study PRJEB29015, sample SAMEA2738070) | human oral metagenome | biome: human oral; feature: human-associated habitat; material: saliva | place: China | collected 2215 ... | reverse complement strand
TGCATGCTTTGGGCGGCAAAACGCATTTGGGCAAGGGGCAGGCTGTCGGGATGTTTGGCAATGGGGTTGGGGCTGTGTTTTTTGATTTTGTCGGCGTAGAGTTTCAAGCCGTCGCGCAGGGAGAATCGGTTGGGCAGGACGATTTCGTCCAGAAATGCCAGGTTGTCGGGATTGAGGCGGTCTATGTGGATTTGGTTGCTGCTGCGTTGGAAGGCTTGATAGTGCAGCTCCTGCCATATGCCTGTCTGGGCGGCAAGCATTTGGGACAGGATTTTTGTGCCGCCTGTGATGTTGAGTATGGCGTTGTTTGCAATGTGGTGTTCGGCACAGTAGGCTTTGAAGACGGTGTCCAGCCACATTTGGATTTCTTTGGTTCGTTCGCCGAAGAGCTTGCCGCCGCTTTGCAAACCGAGTTCATGGATTTTGCCGTGAAATTGCTCGCTTTGCTCCAGCGTGTTTTTGAAACGGGTATGCGCGTTTTTTCCGGCCACCCAGTCGGTGACGATGAGGTGGACGTTTTGAGGCTGCAGGTGTAGGCAGGCGCGGTATTCGGCGATATTGTGTTCGGAGAGGATGATGAAGTAGTGTTGGATCTGTGACATATGGTTTCGCTTTGCTTGAGGGTTTCAGACGGCCTGAAAAAGGTTTGCTGCGCCGGTATGTTTCTTTTATTTGAAGTTAAACGGCAAACAGGCTTTTAATGCGGCAAGTAGCTTTTCTGCCTCGGCTTCGCTTTGTTGCAGGGCTTGCAGGGCTGCATGGGGTGCTTGGGGAAGCTGTGCTTGCAGGCAGGCGGCTTCGGCGGCAATAGGGTAAGGGCAGGATTTGCCTAAGCCGAGCCTTTCTGCCAAAACGGCTGTTACCAGTGCAATCCATTTCAGGGTCAGGCCGTCTGATTCTTCATTTAGGGCAAGGTTAAAGGCTTCTGAGGCGATATAGTCGTTGCCTGCAAAGTGTGCCAGCCAGCCGCGCCACAGCTGGATAAGCTGCCATGGGTGTCCTGCGTCGCTCTGCCAGCCTGCTTCGTTGTTTAAATAGGTTTTTTGTGCGGATGCGGTTTGCTGCGGATAGGCGGCAAACAGGCGCAATAATGTATGGTGGGTAAAACGGTCATCCGGGCTGACTGAGAATTTTTTGGCGGCTTTGTCTAAGTCGTTTCCGAAAACGGATGTGGCAAGCGGCTGTATATTTTCCCATTCTTCTCCTGCGTCCAATGCGTTGTGCAGTTGGTACAGGCTGGTTTGACAAATGTCTTTTTGCGCTGCGGCCGGATCGGATAATTTTTTAAATGTTTCGACCGCTTGGTCGAAAAAGGATACGGCGGTTTGGTGTTCTCCCAAAAAGGCGTATACCTGCCCCATACCTGATTGCAACCTGCCGTATTGTTGTCGTCCGACAGCCATTTCAGACAGGGTGAGCGCGTGTTCTAAAATTTGTTTGGCGTAGTCGAATTCGTATATGTTGGTGGCGGCTACGGCCAGGCGGTTATATACCTGCGCGACTTCCGGAGCGGCTTCCTGCTTCAGGGCGTTGCCGAGGTCAAGCAGGTTTTGCACGGCTTCCATGCGCATCCTGCCTTGGTGGTTGTCGGCCGCAAGCCGGGCTGCTTGAAAACGCAGTTGTAATAGCGGCGGCAGTTTGTTTTCTGCCGGGGCGTAGGTTTGCAGCCAACCTAAGATTTCGTCCAGGTCTTGTGGACGGTAATCTTTTTCGTTCAGGCGGAGGCGGACTGTTTGTAAATAGTTTTGCCAAATTTCAGGCTGCGTTTTGCAACGTGAGCCGAGTTGTTGCATGGCTTCTCGCAATAGGCTGTGTTCTGGTTCGTCTGACAGGCAGCAGACTGCTTTGAACCACTCTTGCGGCGACAAGGCTGTCTTGCCATCCAGTGCGGCGTAGATGCGTTCTAATTCGCCGCTCTCGGGCGTAAGGAAACAATGCCCTTTGAATTTGGCATTAGCCAGACGTTTTTTGGCAGAGGAGCCGCCCCAGCAGTGTGCCAGTGCATCTACATGGGCAAGATAGGGATGTTTGCCTTTGGGGACGATTTCTAGAGATAAAGTCAGTTGGCTGAAACGTGTTTCATCTATGCTTTGTAATTCGCTTTGCAGTAAATGTTTTAAAATCTGTAAATCGGTCGCGGAGTTGAAGTCGCCGCGTTGTTCAATAAATACACTCACTTTTTTGTCGCCTTCGTTAGGCAGGGGCAACAGGCGTAAAGTAAGTTGCAACAGACGGTACACACCGCTAAACCAGCGCGGGCGGTTGAATGAAAGCGGGTCTTTGGCTGTAATACCCAGTACGCCTACCGGTTGCGAGAGAATGTTGTTGATGACTTTATCCAGCAGTTCGGGTTTTTCTTCCGCTGCGTGGAATGTTTCTGGCAGTTTGTCCAGTTTGGCTTTTTCTTTCGGAATGACCAGTGCAACGTATCGGCCTAAGCTGTGGTCGTTTATGGATAAATTTTCTGCATGTTCAAACTCTTTACCTGTTTCGTCAATGACGATTTCCCAGTCGGCATTTACAGGAAGGTGGCGCAGGCTGTTGGGGTGGTGTTTGCTAAATTGGGGCGTTTGTACTGCGCAGTCTTGTGTGTGGACGAAATTTTTTTTCTTGTCTTTTTGCTTGTTGAGTTTGCTCAGTGTGATGGATAAGTGCTTTTTGATGCGTTGGCTTAAGTTGGGAAGTGCTTGTTGCTCATCAAACCAAGCCTTTAGGGCTGTCTGGTCGCCTTTTTTGAACAGGGTTTCCAAGTCCTGCGCCAGCAGACGGGCACGTTCTCCCTGTTTTTTACATTGTTGGGCGCGGCTTGCCAATTCTTTACTGCGTTGCGCGGCGAGGTAAAGGAGTTCTTTTACTTTTTCTTGGTTGTCTTTGCTGTCTAAGCCCCATGAGGTAATTTTGAAAATTTCAAATAGCAGTGTACCGTCCTCCATACCTTCAGACGGATTGTTTGGCTGATTGGTTTGTTTTTTGGTAGAGGGAGAGGCTGCGTCCTGTTGTTTTTTTTCGGATTGTACGAAAGAGGACAACGCGTGTTTAAGATCGATAGGTTGTCGTGTTTGTCCGTCCAACCATTGTTGAGGGTCTTGTGCGATGAAAAGACGGCTTTGGGGGAAACGCTTCCATGCAGCTACTAAGAATGACGCGGGAGTATCCGGTAAGCACAAAATGCAGTCGGCCGTCTGAAAACGGGATAAGTGATCAGGCACGTTTTCTGATTGAATATTGTATTGTTGCCAATCGGGAATAGTAGAGGCAAGTTGTTCGGCAGTGCTTAGGGCAATGATGGTTTTGGACATGGAAGACTCCTCCAAGTAATAGTATGGTAATTTTAAAATAATATCTTGTGTATTCAAGTTGATATTTTTGAATGGTTTGGGGATATTTATTCGGTAATTTTTGTGACTTCAAATCGTTCTAACGTTGCGCCTGCTACAGACATGGCCGCAGCAGTATGTTCGTTACCGCGTTCGTCACAATTTTGCGGCAAAATTAAAAAATAAAATTTTGCGCCGCGTTTGCATACTTCTGCGGCTAAGTGTAAGGGGAGGGTTCCTAGAACCACATCGCCTGCTTGAATTTGTGCTGTATCTAGATGTGTTGTAAAGACATCTATTTGCCATTGCGGCTGTTGCTTTATCCATTCAATCGCACCTTGATGACGTGAAATGAAATAGGTAGCCATATATATCCCTTTTGAATTGCTGCTTTATTTTAATGTGATGATAGTAGGTTGAGTAGTAAGACAAATTTGTCTGCTGAAAATGGATTTTCGGCAACATGGTAGGTTATAACTAGTTTTACAATTTACTTGTTTTGTTGAGAGATATTGCTTGAATTGATTTTTTACCCGTGTTGTTAATGAATATTAAGGAATTATGGCATATACGGATTATGCAATTCAAGTTTAACTATTTGAAAGTATTAAGTGTGGATAAGCTATGCGAAATGATTGTTCTATAATTAATTAGCGGCAGAGATCGTTGACATGTATCGCTGTGAAAATATCTTTAAATTGGTTTACAATAATGCCATTCTGAATCTTAACGAGAGAAAACAATGTTAGACATCCAATTGCTCCGCAGCAATACCGCCGCAGTTGCCGAACGTTTGGCCGCCCGCGGTTACGAGTTTGATACCGTGCGTTTCAACGCTTTGGAAGAACAACGCAAAGCCGTTCAAGTGAAAACAGAAGAGTTGCAGGCTTCACGCAACAGTATTTCCAAACAGATCGGTGCGTTGAAAGGCCAAGGCAAACACGAAGAGGCTCAAGCTGCAATGGATCAGGTTGCTCAAATCAAAGTGGATTTGGAGCAGGCTGCCGCTGATTTGGATGCTGTTCAGAAAGAATTGGACGCATGGTTGTTGACCATTCCGAACCTGCCGCATGAAAGTGTTCCTGCCGGTAAAGATGAAACTGAAAACGTCGAAGTCCGCAAAGTCGGCACGCCGCGCGAATTTGACTTTGAAATCAAAGACCATGTCGATTTGGGTGAACCTTTGGGCTTGGATTTCGAAGGCGGCGCGAAACTCTCCGGCGCGCGCTTTACCGTCATGAAAGGTCAAATCGCCCGCTTGCACCGCGCGCTGGCGCAATTCATGCTCGATACGCACACGCTGAAACACGGCTACACCGAGCATTACACACCCTACATCGTGGACGACACCACCCTGCAAGGCACAGGCCAACTGCCTAAATTTGCAGAAGATTTGTTTCATGTTACCCGCGGCGGTGACGAGAGCAAAAAAACACAATATCTGATTCCGACCGCCGAAGTGACGCTGACCAACACCGTTGCCGACAGCATTTTGGCGGAAGGCAATTTGCCGCTGAAACTGACCGCCCATTCCCCATGTTTTCGCTCCGAAGCAGGCGCATACGGCAAAGACGTGCGCGGTCTGATTCGCCAACACCAATTCGACAAAGTGGAAATGGTGCAAATCGTTCATCCCGAAAAATCATACGAAGCGCTGGAAGAAATGGTCGGTCATGCCGAAAACATCCTGAAGGCTTTGGAACTGCCCTACCGCGTGATTACCTTGTGTACCGGCGACATGGGCTTCGGCGCGACCAAAACGTATGATTTGGAAGTCTGGGTTCCCGCACAAAACACCTACCGCGAAATCTCAAGCTGCTCCAACTGCGAAGATTTCCAAGCCCGCCGCATGAAGGCACGCTTCAAAGACGAAAACGGCAAAAACCGCTTGGTGCATACTTTGAACGGCTCCGGCTTGGCAGTAGGCCGTACTTTGGTGGCAGTTTTGGAAAACCATCAAAATGCCGACGGCAGCATTAATGTTCCTGCTGCGTTGCAACCGTATATGGGCGGTGTGACCAAATTGGAAGTAAAATAATCGCTGTTTAAAAGAAAAAGGCCGTCTGAAACTTAGGTTCAGACGGCCTTTTATATGATTGAACAATTATTTGTTGTGCTGACGGAAATATTCCCATTCTTCGACAGCAGTACCGTCAGGCAAGTGGCACACGCCGTATTCGTTGCCGACTTTGTCTTTTTTGATTTCGGATTTGCCGCCTTGTTGGACGCAGAATTCGGAAGCCGGATTAGCCATGCCGACGTTAGGAGATTCTTGTTTTTCAGAAGCGGAGCAGGCAACCAAAGCAGTTGCGGCAGCGAGGCTGAGGATAATGGGTTTGATCATGGCGTGTCTTTCATTTGAAGGGTAAAAACAAGCGGATTATAGGGGGCGCTTGCGTTTAATGGCGTTAACCAGATTAAAGGCCGTCTGAAAAGTTTTCAGACGGCCTTAAGTTTAAGAAGTCATACCGGAATTATTTGGCTGCTTCGGCTTTTTCGCCTTTTTCGCCTTCTTTAGCAAAGTATTTGGCGTAAATTTTGTCGTATTCGCCACTTTCGCGTACTTTTTTCAGCGCATCGTTCAACATTTTGATGGTTGCTTCGTCGCCTTTGCGTGCAGCGATGCCGTAGTTTTCGATGGTGAAGTCAGGCAGAGAGATGAAATCCAAGCCTTTGGTCGGGTTGTTTTTCACATAGTTGGCAATGACCGCGCTGTCGCTGACTACGGAATCCAGACCGCCGTTTTCCAATTCTTTAATAATCAGGGGAACGCTTTCAAAGCGGGCGATTTTCGGATTGTCGTTGCCCAAGAGTTTGGAAACGGAGAAGTCGCCGGTGTAGCCGGTTACCACGCCGACTTTGGCCATGTTTTTCAGGTCTTCGGAAGAGGCCACTTTTTTGCCTTTTGGAACGAGGACGACTTGGGTGATTTCAAAGTATGGATCGCTGAAGAGCATGCTTTGTTTGCGATCGTCAGTGATGGTTACGCCGGACATAACGATGTCCACGTCGCCGTTGTTCAGAGAAGGGAAGAGGCTTTCCCATGGCTGGTGTTTGAATTCGACTTTGAAGTTACCGGCTTTAGCCATGGCGTTCATCAAGTCAACATCAAAACCTTCCACTTTGCCTGCAGAATCCAAAGATTCAAATGGGGCAAACTCGGCGTTAGAGCCGACACGGTACACTTTATCGGCAGGAGCAGAGGCATTGTTGCTTTGACCGCCGCAGGCAGTCAGGGCAAGGGCGGAACAAGCGAGGGCAGTGGCCAGCCATTTTTTCATGTTCATGATATGTGCTTTCTTAATAAAATGTTAACGGATAAAATCTTAGTTTAGCATAATTTTGTGAACAAACTAGCTGAAATTAGTGGTCTTTTTCTCGGAAAAATGCGTAGGTTACGTCATGGAAGAGGTCGGTGTGCGGACTGTCTTCGTAGCTCAATTCCGCCAATGCGTCTTCAAAGGCAAGCTGGATGGATTCTACGGCATCGTTGGCCATGTCGGAGGGCAGGGAGCGGATAAGGCCTTTCAGCGCGGTGGCGAGGACATGGTTTTGCATACGCAAAACGTCGTTGGCTTCTTCCAAGTATTCGAGGCGTTGTTCGATGCTGCTCATGATGTATCCTTGAGGGTATATTAAATAAAATAGTGATTATATAGTGAATTAATATTAAAATGTGACGCTTGCGCCGGCTTGCCGGATATGTCCAACCATCGGCCGTATTTCAAGTGATTTTAGGCTTGAATACGGTTCACAATAAAAATGAAAAAACGAGATTATTATGGAAAACAACCGTCTTGACCCCACAGCCCTCGAGGAAGAAGACCTGAATTGGGAAAAACGCCTGGAAAGATTACGTCAGGCGCGACAATTTAATACTGCGCCGACTCATGCACCATTGGTCAAAAAATCGGACGAAGCTGTCGAAGCTGCGCCCAAAACCGCACCTAAAAAAGAATATAAGTTGGATGCTGACAATCGTGAAAAAGTATTGGAAGAATATTTGTACCGTTGGCAGCTGGAACACAATACTGCCCTTGCCGACGAGGGCGAAGCAGTGGAAACCGATGCGATGGTAGTTTTGCAGGACAACTGGTTGAGTGCGCAATCGGCATTGCAGGCCGCGGCTTCAGAGCGTCATATCGAATCAACCCGCACCGTCAGACTAAATCCGAAATCAGGTGCCGTAGATTTTGATGTGCCTGAAGTGGAAGAAACTGAAAAACCGGAAAATGATGATGCGGAAGCGGCTGAAGAGGCGGTTTCAGACGGCCTTGAACAAGAACCGGCCATCAATGTCCATATCAATGTATTGAACCCGCAAGCGATTGGCCGTCGGGAAGTATTCTGCGTTTCTGAAAAAGATTTGACCGAGCGTCTGATCAAGCGTTTGCGCCCCCATGTGGCCGATGCAGTCAACGGCATGATTCGGATTGCCGTACAAAAACAAATGGCCTTGTTCACTTACCAGTTGCAGCAAATGCTGAACGAGCAGGCGCCGGGCTTGGTAGAGGATGTGTTGGAACACAACGTCAAACGTATTTTGGACGATATGAAGACTGAAATGAAATACCGCCGTTGAGTATCCAGGCCGTCTGAAAAGTTTCAGACGGCCTTTGGCGTAAATTTCCCTTAAAATTTTACGAAGCGTGTATAATAGCGGCTCACGTTTTCGTGATAAATATCCTTTCTAAATAGTTGATATGCCCGATGCAGAATCGGGCATTTTTTTTGAGATTGTTATGAATAAAAATAAAATCATTGTATTGCTGATTGCTTTGGTTGCCGTATTTGCCTATAACAAAATGCAAAACAAGCAGCTAGTACAATCGCAGAATCAGCAGAAAATAGAAGCTGTTCAAAAACAAAATAATGCGGGCAAAAAGAATGCCGATACGGCTCAGCAGCAAATCGGTTCGGGCAAAGAATCAGCCGAAGCAGTTTTGAAACAGGCGTTTGAAAATGAGCAAAGCAATATTCAGGTTGAGGGCGAGGGCACGGTATGGAAAACCCTGCCGGATGACAACAAAGGTACGCGTCATCAACGCTTTATCTTGAAGCTTTCCAGCGGTCAAACGCTTTTGGTGGCGCATAATATCGATTTGGCCGATAAAATCAAAGGCTTGAAAAAAGGTGATAAAGTAGCGTTTTACGGCGAATATGAATGGTCGGAGCAGGGCGGCGTTATCCATTGGACGCATCATGATCCGGCAGGCCGTCATGAAGACGGTTGGCTGAAGCACGGCGGACAGGTTTATCAATAACCGTTCAGACGGCCTCCTGCTTGAAAGATGACAGGAATAAGCGCAAAATGTTAACAAATTAAACAGGCGTATTGTTTACTACGCCCATCGAAACATACGGTAGATTGAAAAAAAAATGAGCAAAAAACTTCATCCTCAAACGCTTGCCATCCGTAGTGGCAAAGAGCAAACCGAATATTATGAACACAATCAAGCCCTGTTTTTGACCAGCAGCTTCATGTGGGAAAGCGCCCAACATGCGGCTGATTTGTTTTCTAAGAAAATCAAGGGTTTTACTTATACCCGTACGGCCAATCCGACTACTGCCGCCTTTGAAAAACGCATTGCCGCATTGGAGGGCGCAGAGCGCGCGGTGGCCACTTCGACCGGTATGTCCGCGATTCAAGCAGCGTTTTTTACCTTCTTGAAAGCCGGTGATCATGTTATTTCCAGCCGCAGTCTGTTTGGTACGACTGTCGGTTTTATCAATAATATCGTAACTAAGTTCGGTATCGAGGTCAGCCATGTATCGCCGGTTGATGTAGATGAATGGAAAGCGGCAATCAAGCCCAATACCAAACTGTTTTTCTTGGAAACCCCGTCCAACCCTTTGGGCGAAGTTGCCGACTTGGAAGCGTTGGCAGAACTGGCACACAGCATCGGCGCGCTTTTGGTGGTGGACAACAGCCTCTTGTCGCCAGCCGGTTCGCAGCCTTTGAAACACGGTGCGGATATTTCCGTGTCTTCCGCAACCAAAGCGATTGACGGACACGGTCGCGTGATGGGCGGCGTGTTGGCCGGTTCGGAAGAATTGATGACGCAAGTTGCCATGTATTGCAACTCTTGCGGTTTGGCGATGTCTCCGTTTAACGCATGGCAGCTGTTGAGCGGTGTGGAAACCCTGTCGCTGCGTATGGAAAAACAGTTTGATAATGCGTTAAAAATCGCCCAATGGCTGCAACAACAGCCGCAAGTCCAAGCCGTGTACTACACCGGTTTGCCCGACCATCCGCAAGCTGAACTGATCCGCAAACAGCAAAACGGCGGCGGCATCGTCATCGGTTTTGAAGTCGCCGATCAGGAAGCCGCATGGAAAATCGTGGACGGTGTAGAACTCTTTTCTCGTACTGCCAATCTCGGTGACGTGCGCTCAACCATCACCCACCCGTGGACAACGACCCACGGCCGTATGCAGCCTGAAGAAAAACTTGCCGCCAATATTCGCCCGGGATTGGTGCGCCTGTCTGTCGGCTTGGAATACGTTGACGATTTGATTGAAGATTTGAAACAAGTCTTGAATAAATAAGTTCAAAAAAGATATTTCAGACGGCCTGTTGCAGTAAGGCCGTCTGAAATTTACGGACACACATCTGAATCATACAAGGAAAGAATATGACTGAAGCAGAATTCGCCTCATGGGCAATGAAAATCCTACTGAGCGGCCTGATTATCTTTTTGGGCTTTATCGTTTGGAACTTGGGTAAAGAATCCAAAGCCGGCAAATTCGGCATCGCCATGCTCTTCTTGGTTTTGGGCTTGGGTGTGTTTGGATTCGTATTTAAAGAGTTGCTGATTAGCTTTTTGGTATTGCCGAAGTAAGCAGAAAGTTTATAGATAGAACAAGGCCGTCTGAAAAATGTTCAGACGGCCTTTTGATTTGATGGTTTAAATGACGCCCAATTTTTGCAAGCCGCGCAAGACGCCGTCTTCATCAACGCTTGGGCAGACGAATTGTGCGGCAGCTTTGGCTGCTTCTTCGCCATTGCCCATGGCAACGCCAAAGCCGACGGTTGACAGCATTTCCAAGTCGTTAAAGCTGTCTCCGAATGCCATCACTTTGCTCATATCAATGCCCAGTTTTTCCACTGCGTGGGCGATGCCGCGAGCTTTTGAACCTTCTTTGCGCAGCAGATCCACGGCATATTCATGCCAGCGGGCGGATTTGAAGCCGTGTTGCTGGGTCAGCGGTTGCAGGATTTTTTCTTCTTCCTTATCCACAAAGACCAACATTTGATAAACAGGCTGTTTGAGGAAATATTCTTTGTCAGTCAGGAAGTTGGGCAGGATGTGTGATAAACCTTCAACAACGCGCGGAGAATGGGAGGAAACGGCAATTTCTTGGTTGTTGACGAATGCGTAGTCTATTTTATGTTGTTCAAGCAGGTTGATGGCGGTTTCGATGTCGGCAATGTCCAATGGGTAACTTTGCAGACGTTCGCCTCGAAAGGAAATATATTGGCCGTTGATGGTAACGATCATGTCGATACTGCATTCTTGAATCAAGGCTTTGACTTTGGCGGGAATGGCGGCTTCCGGACGGCCGGTGGCAATGGCAGTCAAAATGCCTTTGGCTTTTAATGCGCGCATGGCTTGGGCAACCGAAGGACGCAGGGTATCCGTGTATTTGCGGTAGAGGGTGTCGTCGATGTCAAAGAAGATGATTTCAGGGTTGTTCATGGTTTACTCGTTGGGTTGGGTATACACAGCTTTCATTGAAAATTGTGTGAACAGCTTGTGTATAAATTGGTTTAGTATTTGATTACTATTATGAAAATAAGTTTTGATTAAAATTTAGGCAGTTTTTGTTTTGAGAATAAAGCGGAAAGTTATTCACAATAGGCCGTCTGAAAATTTGGTTTTCAGACGGCCTTGTTTTAAGCAATCAAACGGATATTTTCTTTGTCTTGCCTGAATTTGTTTTTAATCACGAGAGGCAGACTGCTGTCGAAATACCAGCTTCCATCAGGTAATGCCAACGCGCCGCCGGCGCAGAGCAGGGTAATGCTGTTTCCGGTCAGGGGGTCGGTTTCGGTAATTTCAATTTCGTGCGCTTTGCCCCAATCGGTTACGGGGAGTAGGGCGGCAAGCTCGGTAATGCGTTGGTTTTGATGTTTGATGCCGTTTGGCTGGCGGCAGTCGCCGTCGCATTTTCCGACGGCCTCGACAGGGCAGGGTTCGCCCTTTGCGTAGCTGGTCGGCAAAATGTTGAGCGAATCTGGGCAGAGTCTGTGTTCTTGCGACCATTGCGTCAAGGCGCGTTTGGCTGCTTTTTTGTGGGCAAACAAACCGTAAGGACGCCAGTTTCTGGTGCCGCTGTTTAACAAGACAATGCGTGCTTGAAGGCTGCCGTGTTCGTCAGCGATAAAGCGGACGGTAGAAAACGATGTGGACTTTTCAGACGGCATCAGTTGGTATTCCTGCATGGTCTGGGCTTTGAGCCATAATGTATGGAGCTGCCCGACTGCCGGAATAAAACGGATGGAGGCTGCGGCTTTGATGTGCGGCGGCAGTTTTTTGCTGTGCAGCAGGGTGGCGGTTTCACTGTATGCGCGTTCGTGTGCTTCAATGGCTTGGGCTTTGCCGAAATGGTCAAACCAAACCAATACGCCGTAACTGTCGGGCAGGGCATAGAGCTGTTGGGCAAGCGAATCAGGCAGCCAAGTGGGCAACATTTTCGGATTCATCAATACACGGACGTGTTCGTCCCATTGTTGATGATTTTTTTCTGCCAGACTTAATTCGAGATAATCACACAATGCGGTAACATCGGTCATGGCGCGGTGGCGGTTGGCCGTCTGAATGCCGGTGCGGTCGATAATGCTGTCGAGGCTGTGTTTGTAAAACTCAGGATAAAGGCGGCGCGACAGTTGAACCGTACAGAGCGAGGGTGCGGCAAAGTCAGTATGGATACGGGCAAACTCGTGGCGCAGGAAGGTATAGTCAAAGCGGCTGTTGTGGGCAACAACCACTGCACCTTGCAACAGCGGCAACAATTCGGCTGCAATATCGGCAAAGACAGGCGCGTTTTTCACCGTTTCATCATGAATCCCGGTCAGCCTGGCTACAAATTCGGGAATGTTGCGGCAAGGATTGACCAATTGCTCGTAATGTGTGGCGCGTCCTTGCTCAAAACGAACAAGGGCGACTTCCGTTATCCTGTCTTGATAGAAATTTCCACCGGTCGTCTCCAAATCCACCACGACCACAGGCCGTCCCAAACGGGAAAATGCTTCGGATAAGAGCGGCCAGCGTGCGAAATCTGACATTTTATTCTCTGTAAATTCAATAGCAAATGCGCATTTTACACGCTGTCTGCAAGTTTTCCAAATAAAACGCTTGACAGTAAATAGCCCTCTCTTTATAATTCAAATCTTTCTTGATGCACCCGTAGCTCAGTTGGATAGAGTATCTGGCTACGAACCAGAGGGTCGGGCGTTCGAATCGCTCCGGGTGCGCCAAAAAATTTATTTATCCGCGCCCATCGTCTAGCGGTTAGGACATCGCCCTTTCACGGCGGTAACCGGGGTTCGATTCCCCGTGGGCGTGCCAGTTTATAAAAAAGCGTAATCTGTTTCAGATTGCGCTTTTTTGCGTTTATCGGTTTTGAAATGATTTGAACCTCTCTTTTTATCAGTTAACGCTGGTTGGTATTTGTCATAATATACTAAAAGCATTTATTATTATATATCTAATAATCATAATTTAAGGGAAAACGTTCATGGCGTGGTGGTTTGTGTTGCCTGCTTGGGTGGTTGGGGTAGTGCTTTCGTTTGCGTTGCCGTTTGTGCCGTCATGGTGGGTTTGGTTGGCTGTAATTATTGGCGCGCTTACGTTGTGTCGAAGATTTGCTGTGGCTTGGTTGGTGCTGGCTGTTTGCGTGGGCATGGCGTTTGGTGTGTGGCGGACCGGGCTGGTGTTGGCTGGTCAATGGCCTGTGGGGGAGGCGACGGCTAAAGTTTTGACGGTTGAAGTGGCGGATATGCCGCGTGATGATGGACGGCGCGTGCAGTTTGCGGCAAGGGCTTGGGATGAACGTGGGCAGGTTTTTGATTTGATGTTGTCGGATTATCAGCGGCGTGATTGGGCGGTGGGCAGTAGGTGGTCTGTATCGGCGCGGGTAAAGCCGGTGATCGGTGAAGTGAATGTGCGCGGTTTGAACCGTGAAACCTGGGCTTTGGCCAATGGTATCGATGGCATGGGTACTTTGGGACGCGACAGGAAGCTCGTGCGGCAAGGTGGCGGTTTCGGTTTGGCTAATATGCGTGATGCGGTAAGCCGGAGTTGGCAGAGAACAGGGGATAAGTATCCTGAGTTTTCAGACGGCATAGGGTTGATGCGTGCTTTGAGTATTGGCGAGCAATCGGCGTTGCGGCCGCCTTTGTGGCAGGCATTCCGTCCTTTGGGACTGACGCACTTGGTCAGTATTTCGGGCTTGCATGTGACGATGGTGGCGGTATTGTTTGCCTGGATGGTTAAGCGAATTTTCCATTATTTGCCGTGGATTCCGGCAAAACCGCGTGTGTGGATATTGGCTGGTGGTGTTGCCGGTGCTTTGTTTTATGCGCTTTTGGCCGGTTTTTCCGTGCCGACGCAACGCAGTGTGTTGATGTTGGCTGCGTTTGCATGGGCATGGTGGCGCGGCAGTGGCAGCTCGGGTTGGACGGCGTGGTGGCAGGCTTTGGCCGTTGTTTTGTTGTTGGACCCGTTGGCTGTATTGGCCGTGGGAACTTGGCTGTCATTCGGTTTGGTTGCTGCTTTGATTTGGGCTTCATCAGGCCGTCTGAAAGAGTCGGGCTGGCGTTTGGCTGTACGGGGGCAATGGGCGGCAACTGTATTGTCAGTGGTATTGCTGGGCTATTTGTTTGCTTCGTTACCTTTGCTCAGTCCGTTGGTTAATGCGCTGGCTATTCCTTGGTTTTCTTGGGTGTTGACGCCGTTGGCTTTGCTGGGTTCGGTTTTCCCGTTTGAGCTTGTCCAGTTGGTAGCGGCATTTTTGGCGGAATATGCTTTACGCGGTTTGGTATGGCTGGCTACGGTATCGCCTGAATTTGCCGTCGCAGCGGTGCCTGTGCCTTTGCTGGTGTTGGCGATGATAGCGGCTTTGCTGTTATTGTTGCCTAAAGGAATGGGCTTGAAACCTTGGGCATGTCTGGTTTTATTGGGTTTTGTGTTTTACCGTCCTGCCGAGTTGGAGGAGGGGGTGGCAAGGGTTACGGTGATGGATGCAGGGCAAGGTTTGTCGGTGTTGGTGCAAACGCGTAACCACAATCTTTTGTTTGATACGGGAACGGAGCAAGTGGCGCAAACAGGTATTGTGCCGAGTTTGAACGCGATGGGTGTGCGCCGTTTGGACAGCCTGATTTTGTCGCACCATGACATTGACCATGATGGCGGTTTTCAAAGTGTAGCGGCTGTCGGTACCGATAAATTGCTTGCCGGACAACCTGAGTTTTATCCGAATGCAGAGTTTTGCCAAGAAGACAAATGGCAATGGGACGGCGTAGATTTCGAGTTGCTCCGGCCGTCTGAAAATACGGGCAAGGAAGATAACGACCAGAGCTGCGTATTGCGTGTCGTGGCAAACGGCAAAGCCTTGTTGATAACCGGCGATTTGGGCGTGAAAGGCGAGGCAGGTTTGATTGAGAAATACGGCAATGCGCTGTATAGCCAAGTGTTGATATTGGGGCATCACGGCAGCAGCACGGCTTCGTCGGGCAGCTTTCTGCATACGGTTTCGCCGCAATATGCCGTGGCATCCAGCGGCTATGCCAATGCCTACAAACATCCGACCGTTGCCGTACAAAATCGTGTCCGCGCGCACGGCATTACTTTGTTGAGAACGGATTTGTCAGGTGCGTTGGTGTTTGCTTTGGGACAGGGCGATATATTTCAAGGCCGTCTGAAACAGGATAAGTTTTATTGGCAGAAGAAACCGTTTGAGTAAAAAGGATAAAAGGCCGTCTGAAAGACTTTTTCAGACGGCCTTAATATTTTTTATTGACGGGCATTATTCAAATTTTGTGTGAATCCAATTGTGGATAGTTTGGTTTGATATTTGATAATAAAGAATAAATTAATCGTGATGAAAAAATAGGCAGTTTAAAAATAGGGTAATAATCACAAAGTTATTAGTAATATCGGCTGATGGTTGTTTTAAAGTTTAAGGCCGTCTGAACATGATATTTCATGTTCAGACGGCCTTAAACTTATATAATATCCGACCCATCTGTTTAAAAAGGCAATCCCTATGAACACCATACGCACCAAAATTTGCGGTATTACCCGACCTGAAGATGCGCTGGCTGCGGCCGAATTGGGCGCGGATGCCATCGGGCTGGTGTTTTACGCCAAGAGTAAACGGGCTGTGAATATTGAGCAGGCGCAGGCGGTTGTGAAAAACCTGCCGCCGTTTGTATCGGTGGTGGCCTTGTTTGTGAATGAAAACGAGCAAACCATCCGCGAGATTTTGCGTCAGGTACCGATAGATGTGATTCAGTTTCACGGCGATGAAGACGATGATTTTTGCCGTCGGTTTGACCGCCCGTATTTGAAGGCTGTGCGCGTACAGTCCGCTGCCGATATTCAGACGGCCTGTGCCAAATTTCCGAATGCCCGCGCCTTGCTGTTTGATGCTTATCATCCGACCGAATACGGCGGTACGGGACAAAGTTTCGACTGGAGCATGTTGCACGGCAATATCGGCAAACCGTGGATACTTGCCGGCGGATTGACTGCGGAAAACGTTGCCGAAGCGGTAAAAATCAGCGGCGTGGAGGCGGTGGATGTGTCCGGCGGCGTGGAAATCTCCGGCGGGGTTAAGAGCAGGGAGAAAATGGCAGCGTTTATTCAGGCGGTAAAGGCCGTCTGAAATTTTGTTTGAATGAAAAACAACCGGAATACAGATATGCAAGAGCCAATCGTTGAATCCCACCCCTTCGCAGCCTTGTTGCCGCCGCAGGCAACAGTCATGATGATGGGGACGTTTCCGCCTAAAGAAGAAAAACACGCGATGCAGTTTCATTATCCGAATTTTCAAAACGATATGTGGCGTGTGTATGGGCTGGTGTTTTTTGGTGATGCGGCGCATTTTCAAAAGCAGGGTGAAAAGGCGTTTGATGCCGATAAAATCAAAGCGTTTTTAAGTGAGAAGGGGATTGCATCTTGTCCGACCGTGTTGAAGGCAATACGCGAACATGGCAATGCTTCGGATAAGTTTTTAAAAGTGATAGAAACCGTCGATTTGGCAGCAGTATTGGCGCAAATGCCCAAGTGCCGCCATCTTTGCACCACCGGCGGCAAGGCAACCGAAGTTTTGTTGGAGATTCAAGGCAGCGGCATGAAAATGCCGAAGACCGGCGAAACAGTACCGTTCCCCTATGCGGGGCGTGATTTGACTCTGACGCGCCTGCCTTCGACTTCGCGTGCCTATCCTTTGAGTTTGGCGAAAAAAGCGGCGGCATATCGGGCTTTTTTTGAAATGGCTGGATTGACTGTTTTTCAGGAGTAGAGCGATGGACCGTTATGAAATCTCTTTAATGACGTTTATGGCTTTGTGGTGGCTTTTTAATGTCGTCTCAGTGTGGCTGAAGGCCAAACAATGGCACATCAAGGTATTATTGGGCGGAACGCTTTTGTATGTGATACAAATATCTGCAGTCATTATGTCTGTTAATGGCCTTAATTGGATATTTTTGAACGCAAGCACTATAAATACCGATGAGTTGATTATTGCTTTGCTTGTGCTTAACTTTCTGGGTTGTTGGTTGCTGGCACTGTGGCTGGGGATGTTGGCATTAAAAATATGCCTGAGAAACAAAAACGAAGAAAAACATATTGCGCCGCCGTTGGGTACGGCATTGGTTGCAACATCGAGCTGTACGCTGTTGTTCCTATTTTGTCTGCTGATATTATTATTCAATTAGTTGCCGACAAGATGAATGGAAAACGGCTATAATTGCTGACAATTTTACTTTCAGACGGCCTTGTACTGAATCAGGCCGTCTGAAACCATAAAACGAACAAGGAAAAATCCCATGAAAAATTATTACGCTCCCGACGAGAACGGCTTTTTCGGCGAACACGGCGGCCTGTACGTTTCTGAAACCCTGATTCCTGCTTTGCAAGAATTGGCAGAAGCCTATAAAGCAGCGAAAGAAGATCCTTCATTTTGGGAAGAGTTCCGCCATGATTTGAAACACTATGTCGGCCGTCCCAGCCCTGTTTACCATGCCGCGCGATTGTCTGAGCATTTGGGCGGTGCACAAATCTGGCTGAAGCGTGAAGATTTGAACCACACCGGCGCGCACAAAGTCAACAACACCATCGGTCAGGCATTGCTCGCCCGCCGCATGGGTAAAAAACGCGTGATTGCCGAGACCGGCGCGGGTCAGCACGGCGTGGCTTCTGCTACCGTTGCCGCACGCTTCGGCATGACTTGCGACGTGTACATGGGTGCGGATGATATTCAACGTCAAATGCCGAATGTGTTCCGCATGAAATTATTGGGTGCGAACGTGGTCAGTGTTGACAGCGGCAGCCGTACATTGAAAGACGCGATGAACGAAGCCATGCGCGAATGGGTCGCCCGCGTGGACGATACGTTCTACATCATCGGCACTGCAGCGGGCCCTGCGCCGTATCCTGAAATGGTACGAGATTTCCAATGCGTGATCGGCAATGAAGCCAAAGAACAAATGTTGGAAGCCATCGGTCGCCAACCTGACGTTGCCGTTGCCTGTGTAGGCGGCGGCTCAAACGCCATCGGTTTGTTCTACCCCTATATCGAAGAAGAAAACGTGCGCCTCATCGGCGTGGAAGCCGGCGGTTTGGGCGTGAATACCCCCGACCACGCCGCACCGATTACCAGTAAAGCCCCTATCGGCGTATTGCACGGTTTCCGCAGCTATTTGATGCAGGACGAAAACGGTCAAGTTTTGGGTACGCACTCTGTTTCCGCAGGCTTGGACTACCCTGGCATCGGCCCAGAACACAGCCATTTGAACGACATCAACCGCGTGGAATACACCGTTGCCAAAGACGACGAAGCACTTGAAGCCTTTGACTTGCTTTGCCGCTTCGAGGGCATTATTCCTGCGCTGGAATCCAGCCATGCCGTTGCTTGGGCTGTGAAAAACGCGCCGAAAATGAGCAAAGACCAAGTGATTTTGGTCAACCTCTCCGGCCGCGGCGATAAAGACATCAATACCGTGGCGAAACTCAAAGGCATTGAGTTGTAAGCCTTATTGATTGAGCAGCAAAGGCCGTCTGAAAAAGCTGGATTTCAGTCTTTCAGACGGCCTTTGTTTCCGTAATGATTCAGCGTAGTATTTTATCCGCGCAAACTCTATCAAGTATCGGCGGCTAAGGGAATTTATCCTTCCAAACTGAGCTTGTACGCTTTCTAAACCGATTATTCAAGTTATCCATCACCATGAAACATTTAGCAATCCATCTAAAACTATTGGGCATGGCGGCGTTTTGGGGCGCATCTTGGCCGATGGGGCGGATGCTGGGACAGGCGCTACCGCCTTTAACGGGCGGTATGCTGCGCTTTTTGACGGCGGCAATCTTGCTTTTGGGCTGGCTGTTTGCACGGTATCGGTTGCGTACTTTGGCGGTTTTGTCGCGCAAACAATGGCTTGGATTGGCACTGGCGGCGACATTCGGTGTATTTGGTTTTACCGTATTGTCTATGCTGGGTTTGCAACGGATTCCTGCTTCAAGGGCGACGGTATTGGTCACGTTCAATCCTGTGTTGACGATGTTTTTTGCGGCTTTGCTATTTGGAGAGAAACTCAACGGCAAGATTGTGTCGGGTATGTTGTTGGCAGTGGCAGGCTCGATATGGGCGGTCACGCATGGCGAGATTGCGGCATTTTTGTCGGGCGGCGGCATAGGGTGGGGCGAAGTGCTGGTATTTTGCAGCCTTTGCTGTTTGGTTACTTATACGATGATAGGCAGGGCGGTGTTGCAGGGGATTGATGCGCTGACGGTTACCGTGGCTACTGCTTGGCTGGGTGCAATGATGTTGTTGCCACCAGCGCTGATTTCAGACGGCCTGCCGTTTGGTATGCTTGCCGAAATGGATGGCAGGGGCTGGTTTGCTTTGATTGGCTTGTCTGTCGGTGCAACGGTCTTGAGCTATGCGTGGTATTTTGAGGGCGTGAAGACTTTGGGCGCCGGTAGCGCGGCGGCGTACATTACTTTGGTGCCGGTATTCGGCATTTTGTGTTCCGCTTGGTTTTTGGGCGAGGCATTGCATGTTTCTTTGGTTGCCGGCTGTTTGGCGGCAGTGGGTGGATTGGCGTTGATGCAGTACGGAAGACGTGCCGTCTGAAATAGGAAATATGTTATATAATAATGAAACTGATCAAACCATTGTTTTAAACATGTCTGAACATTCTTCCCTGCTCGATTTCGACCGCGCCCATCTGCTCCATCCCTATACATCCATGACCGATCCGTTGCCTGTTTATCCGGTGCGCCGTGCGGAGGGTGTGCACATCGAATTAGCAGACGGCACTCGGTTGATTGACGGTATGTCATCTTGGTGGTGTGCGATACACGGCTACAATCATCCTGTTTTGAATCAGGCGGTTG